>Ga0206683_10000175_pt1 | contig 47137 bp, 46 predicted proteins | sample M280m12015metaG_FD_155483 | JGI IMG/M metagenome (GOLD analysis project Ga0206683, IMG submission 155483) | Ammonia-oxidizing marine archaeal communities from Monterey Bay, California, United States - M2 80m 12015 | ecosystem: Environmental > Aquatic > Marine > Intertidal zone | place: USA...
TTCTATCCATGGTGTGAAAACTGATCTAATCTCATCGTTGTCTCCATGCAACTCTAAAAAGCAACCTATTAACTCCCGTGTGTCGATATATGCCACATCAGCATGCGACCACAACTCGGAAGCAACTGGATACCCCGCTTTAGCGAATCGTTCTGCTTCTGTCTTCACATCTGCATCTGGAACCAGCATCGCTATATGGTGGAAACCTTCTTCACCTTTTTTGTACATATCTCGATAGATAGATGGTGCTTCTTCATCTTGTTGTATGAACTGGATCTGAGTTTCACCAGAATATCCAAACGCATAATGCAAGGGAGTTAAAAAACCTTCACCACGATATGTCTGAGTGTCAGTTACGTGATTTTCTGTTACGAAAAAAGGTCCCGCACCAGTCGCTTCATGCCAAGAAGAACAGGCCTTTTCTAAATCATTAACAAACCATGCGTGTTGAAATATTGGATATCTAATTAACGGTTCCAAGTTTTCTCCTAAGGCATATGACGTCCACCATTTAACATGATGGTCATACCGGTAATGTAATCAGATCCTGGTCCTGCAAGAAAAACAAACAGAGGTCCACCGTCTTCTATTGGATTACCAAGTCGACCCAGAGGCATTTTGTCTTTAAGTCCTTGGACGAACTCTGGATTTGCTGCTTCCCATGATTCCCACGCGTCTGTTCGAAGAGAAGGATTAATTGTGTTGACACATATGGCGTATTTGCCCCATTCATTGGCAGCAGTGCGCGTAAGTGCCCTTATTGCCTCTTTTGTCGCGTTGTAACAGGTATTGCCCGGAAATCCTTGCATACCTGATCCAGAGGCAAGGTTAATTATTTTTCCTCCCCCTGCTTTCATGTGAGGAAAAACTGCTTGCATTCCCCAAAGAGTTGCAGAGGCCCCTGTTCGAAACGTGTAATCCCATTCATCATCATCGGTATCTTCGATGGGTGTAGGAATCGTTGATGTCTGAGGATTCGCTTCTGTTCCGAAGCCCTGTGCATTATTTACAAGAATGTCAACTGTTCCAAACTCTTCAACTGTTTTTTCTACCATAGAAAAAATCTGATCTTTCTTGCCTACATCGCAAGGAACACCAACTGCTATACCACCTTCTGCTCTAATTGCTTCCGCCACTTCATCAACACGCGAAGGAGTGCGTGACGCCACAACCACCTTTGCACCTTCACGCGCATAAACGGTTGCTATTCCTTTACCTATACCTCGACTGGAGCCTGTAACAATCGCAACTTTGCCTTCTAATTGACCCATCGTTCCTCCATTTGAAAATTGATAAGTACAATCTTCTCACGATTTCCACAAAGTCAACCACATGGCGTACGGTCTTTCCTACTTAGTGAAAGAGGAATTAATGGATAAGAAATTTAGATTTGGACTTCAGTACTTCACCCCGGAGTCACCCACAGAATGGAGAGAAACAGCTCGCAGGGCAGAAGATGCAGGATACTCAACCTTTTTCCTTGCTGACCACTACATCGGACCTGGACGAGCTCTCGAAGCTGCTAATCATCCCATTCAAACAGTTGCTGCTATTCCCGCCATGATGGCTGCCGCTGATGCAACATCTTCAATAATGATTGGGTGCAAAGTTATTTGCGTTGACTACCATCATCCGACTGTACTTGCTAAAGAGTTAGCGACAATCGACTTTCTCTCAGAAGGGCGATTAGAAATTGGTTTCGGTGCCGGTTGGGTTGCAAGTGAATATGAAGCAATGGGTATGCCTATGGATAAAGCAAGTGTTCGAATCAAACGTATGGGAGAAACAGTCGAGTTGTGTCGAGAGTTCTTTCGCGGTTCAGACTTAAATTATGAAGGCGATTACGTTTATGCAAATGAATTTGCTGCCGTTCCTGCTTCACCACAAGAAAACGGTCCAAAAATTATGATTGGAGGAGGAGCTAAAAAAATACTAACAACCGCGGGAACTCTCGCCGACATAGTTTCCCTAAACTTCAATAATTCTGAGGGGAAAATAGGATCAGTGGGAATTGGTAGTAGTACAGCAGATAAAACAAGGGAAAAAATTGGATGGATAAAAGATGGAGCAGGCTCTCGTTTCGATCAAATTGAACTTGAACTTCCTGCTTATTTCACTACCATTACTAACGAAGCTGCTTCCGTTCGTGAAGGCATGGCTGCTAATTTTGGGCTTTCCGTCGAAGAGTTAAACGAATACCCCCATGCCTTCATCGGTTCTGTTGCAGAAATATGTGAAACCTTAGAAAAACGCCGTGAAGAATATGGAATTAGTTATATTTCAGTTAACGAAAGACACTTAGAGGAATTTGCTCCTGTTGTAGCTGCACTTTCTGGTAAATAAGTACTTAATTGTTTTCGCCCAACCCCCAGCGAATACCTCTTTTTAACAATTCGTAATACTGGGGAATCTCCCAAGAACATCTTTCAATTTTCGGATAATAATCAGTTACGGGTCGCATGTCATAATGTCCTCGGCAATGCCCAAGAGTATTGTAAAGAACACACCCCTTACCTAAGGGTCTTAAATACATAACAAGTCGACGTTTGTCATCGTTATTCCAATCACTTTCAACAAATCCTCGTGCATCACCATTCCAGTCCGTGTGTAATAAAGTTTGAAGGTTTTCCATGCCATGATATTCACAAAGATAAAGTTCGTCATCAGTTTCGAAAGGCTCTAAACCAGCCACCAACCAGTTTGATGGATCAGTGATCACAACAGGGTAAGGAGTTATAGGAGGATGCGCTACAAATTGGCTACCTAATGTTTCCGCCCAAACAGGAAAACAACGAGGCGAATCAACTCCATCCTCTCCCCCCATGTCTAATGCAGAATTAGTTCCATGGAGAGCCATCCAGCGTCCCCCACTTTCAACCCATTTTCTTATAGAAATCTGTGACTCTTCCGAAGGACGCACATCACATGTGTAACTGACCATAAAGTTGCACTTTTCGATTTCTTCAACATTCTCATAATCAGAAACTGTTGTTACTCGAATTTGTTCATGTTCACCTAAAAGCTTGAGCAACTCTAAGCGGGCGAAGTCAATATCGTGGTATTTACCAGCTGCTACCAGATATACATCAACTATGTCAGACATGTTTTCCTTAAATGATTAAATCAGTAGTCAACTCTCTTAGAGAAACCTCCGTCAACCGTGATATTGACACCATTTATGTGACTTGCTTTATCACTAGCCAAAAAAGTAACAACATTCGCGACATCAGAAACGACTCCCATCGCTCCTCCAGGATGAGCAGCTTCGGTTGCTTCAAAAAATTCTGGCATTCTCTCTTTTATCGAATCCCAATCGCCACCATCTACAAAAATAGGTCCTGGTGACACCACATTTGACCTGATTCCAAGCTTTCCAAGCACCTGAGCTTGACCGAGAGTCCAGTTGGTTGTGGCAGCTTTAAACGCAGAGTAGCTTCCTGCGCCAGGTCCAAAATGTTCTGCAGAAGCTGTTGTTCCAATACTTACCAAGGAACCTCCACCATCAGCCGATAGTTGATCTTTTGATGTTTCCACTGCATAAAGAAGAGCCATTAAGTCAACATTAAAATTATTTTCCCATGCATCCAGAGACTTAGCACCTTTAGCTGACGTGTTATGCACGTATGTATCGATACCGCCCAACTCTTCAATTGAGGAAGCAACCCAGGCAGTAAGCGAATCACTGTTACCAGCGTCAACTGCAGATCCTATAATTTTGCCTTTCTCAGAAAGCTCTTCGATTGCTTGCTCTACCTCTTCAGCATTACGCGCACAGATTGCTACTTCGGCGCCTTCATTCAAAAGAGATTCGACGATCGCTCGACCAATGCCTTTCGTTGATCCAGTTACAAGTGCTTTTTTTCCAGCAAGTCCCAATTCCATGTCTGCTTCTCCTAATAGATTAAAGATTAACTCTTGACAGTTCACCACAACTAACTGCCCAACGAGTACTTAGGAAACTACCAACGATACGGTTTAAGTGTGGAAGATTTTTATGAAAAAGACGTAAATGAAATAACTGCGTTAACGATCAAATACTGTTGGGCGTTAGATGAGAGAGACTGGGAATCCCTATCTGAAGTTTTCTCATCTGAGGCTTACGCCAAACTTGGGATTACAGAACATAATGGCATCAACTCAATTATCGAACGTTGTCAGAAAGCGTTAGTTCCTCTCGACTCCAGTCACCACATGGTAAGCAACCATGTGGTCAAAATTGAGGGTGACAAAGCTAACTGCAAATGCTATTTCCAAGCCCAACATGTCAGAACTTCTACTCCTAATGGAGGTAACTTTTTAATCGCAGGAAAATATGAAGATGAACTCACCCGAATAGACGAAGAATGGAAAATAACTAGCCGTGTTTTAACAAAAATTTGGACTGAAGGTAATGAAAAAGTGGTCAATCCCTAATTTAGGTCCAATAGTTCAAGTGGCTTACGCAGTTGACAATCTCGAAGACGCAACTAATTCTTGGAGTGAACTCTTCGGTATTGAACCTTTTTTCATTAAAAAACACATACCTCTGAACAATGTTCGTGTCAACGGTGTCAATTCTACTTTTGACCATTCATCGGCGTACGCCCAATGGGGATCTCTCATGGTTGAATTAATTTGTGAACACACCGAAAAACTTCTTCATCGTTCAAACCAAAAAGAAGAAACAATTCCTTCCGTGCACCATTATGCAGTTTTCGTTAACAATTTCGAAAAAGCTTCAACAAAGTTAAAAAACTTGGGCTTTAAAGAAATCTTGTATGCAGAAACATCATCAGGATTTCCATTTGCTATGCATGACACAAGAAAGATTTTTGGTCATTTCCTTGAGATTTACGAACCAAACGAAGAACTAACAAATTTTTATCGTATGGTTGAAGAGTCTTCCCGAAATGGGAATGAGAAATAAAAAGTTTAAAATCTTCGAAGGAGTTTTCATTGGATCCGATAAAAGATCTTCTCCATCTTTACTCTGATGCAGTCTGCAGACAAGACGCTGATCAGTGGACAGACACATGGTGTAACTCAGGTATCTGGGATCTCGGGCACGGAGATCCTGTATCAGGTCGAGAATCACTCAGGTCTTTCTGGATTGCCTCAATGTCGCGATTCGAAAAAGTGATTCACACATACAGCAATAGTATCTCTGAACTAGACAGCGATTCAGGTTCAGGTCGTGCTTATGTCACAGAATGGCTCAAACCAAAAGAAGGAGATCCGATTGTTCTCCATGGGTTTTACGACGACAATTATGTTTTTGAAAACAATAATTGGCTCTTCAGTAAGAGAACGCTTAATCGTATTTATATGGGCAAACCAGATTTATCGAGTTGATTCAGTCGTTAACAATCTGATTTATAGCGTTTATAGCTGACTCAATATCAGCGTCATCAATATCTAGATGTGTTACAGCTCTTATTTGATTCCCTATCTCGCTCATCTGTACATCTTTTTCGGATAATTTTTGCACAACTTCATAGTTGTTCTTTCCGCATGGGGTCATGTCAAAAAAAACGATGTTCGTTTCTGGTTCTATTACTTCTGCACCTAGTTCTTTTAGTGCTCCAGCTAGTCTCTTTGCTCTTTCGTGATCTTCTCTCAATCTTTCAATATTTTCATCTAAGGCAAAGATTGCTGCGGCAGCCATGAGACCTGACTGGCGCATGGCTCCTCCAAGACGATGTTTCCAAAGCCATGCTTTATCGATTAATTCAGCACTTCCCGCGATACAGGCCCCCATTGGAGCTCCTAAACCTTTTGAAAAATCAATCCAAATTGTATCCGCTTGACTAGCCCAGGTTTCTGCATCAACACCAGATGCCACGACAGCGTTGAGCAGGCGTGCTCCATCAACATGAATTCTCAATTCTTTGCTTTTCGCAAAAGAACATACTTCTTTCCAAAGTTCTAGAGGCCAAACAGTTCCACCAGCAAAGTTGTGGGTTTGCTCTAAACAGATCAAAGAAGTGGGTGGTCTGTAACGACTTGTCTGATCCAATCTTTGCTCTATCTGAAAAGTTGTAAACTGTCCTCTTTCTCCATCTATAGGATCGGTTAAAACATTTGAGACAATCGCCGGTCCACCTGTTTCGGATCGAAGAATATGTCCATTGCTTTCAAGCATGACGACGTCGCCCGGTGACGTATTTATAGCAACTCCGATCAAATTACACATTGTTCCGCTGGGTAGAAAAACGGCCTCCTCTTTTCCCAATAGTTCAGCTACTTTTTTTTCAAGTGAAAGAGTAGTCGGGTCAGACCGTGAGTGTTCATCACCAACTTCCGCGTTGGCAATTGCTTTTCGCATATTTTCTGTCGGAACTGTTTGTGTGTCGCTGTATAAATTAATCATTCTTGTCCCAATTTAACGTTGGTTGATCCAACCAGAGGCGTTCTAAATTATAAAAAGAACGCCATTCTCTATCGAAAATATGAACAACAAAAATTCCGTAGTCTATAAGCATCCACTGTTCGCTTTCTTTTCCTTCTACACGAATAGGTTTCAAACCATCTTCCTTGAATATTTTCATCTCAATTTCTTCGCGAATGCTTTGCATATGACGTTGATTATTGCAGGTTGTTATAACAAAAAAATCTGTAATTCCTATTACATCGCCGACATCAATCACTAAGGTTTCTACACCCAACTTTTCTGCAGCAGCTCTCGCAGCATAAGTAGCTAGAAGGTTCGATTCGGATTGAGGGATTCTTTTCACAAGAGATGAATACTAACGAGTCATCGAGAGAAATCCCGACCTATTAATACTGTGAAATCCGCTACTGGGCTAACAAGTTCATCTTTGATGACATGAGCTCCAATTGCAGCAGCGAGTCTTTCTGCTTCAGTTTGAGTTCTCGTATCCTTGTAGATCACTCGTGTTTGAATAACATTAAAAGAGCGAAAATTACCTAAAACTGTAATATTCGCACCATTTTCTCTTAACAACCTTTGCATCTCAGCGCTTAGTGAATGATCATCTGTCCCATTGAGCAACCTAACAGTTGCCCTTTCATCATTTTCCGTCGCAGCTGGGAATGGGAACATGTCATGTATCAGACCTGACATCAGATCCGGTTTTGTTTCTGGTCCATTTCCAAGGTCATACCAAAGATTGTCAACCACAGCAAAAGGAGCGTTTGCCAAAGCAGAAATCAATTCCACAACTGGTATACGCATAAGTGGAAGTGAGCCATCAATATCACCGCTTTCGACTAATCCACTTATCCAACTTCTCCAAAAGTCACCTTGATTCTTTTGCCTAAAAAGAAAATTTCCCTCTTCCTCTTGGGATATGAAATTAAATACTTCTGATTTCTTTACTGTTTGAATTTCACCTGTCTCTTCAATTCTCATTGCAACTGTTCCCATGGGTTCGATTAAAGTCTCCCAGCGTTCCGGGGTAAGAGTGGTGCTACCTGAAAATTCTGTTTCTAGAAGATCGGAAATTGAATTTCTTATTGATTCCAGCCCCGAATTCAGATATTGAGAATCCAACGTACAATTCCCTACACATTGATTCAATTTTAACTCTGGTGGTAACAGGAGAATAGTACCTCCACCAATTTGACGATCTGCAATTGAAATAACAGCGACTTGGACCAAGCCACCGGACTCATCTTCAGTAACTACCAGTTCCGCCCATGTTTGCTCAACGAAAGCCTCGAATCCTTCTTCAAAGGGGTCGGTGATAGCTTCCCTTATAGCTCCTTCTTCACTTTTAAGAACTGAGCTAAAACCATCTACAAGGAGGAAAGAGGACCATATAAGCACGAGTGCTAATAGTCCAGGAAATCCAAACTTCCACAAAAATGCTGGGTCTTTCATTTTTCTTTTACTTATTTCTAAAACGCGAGTTTTTCCTTCTTTTGATTTTTCAGAGGAAGATTCACCCGTTAATAAGTTTTCAGAATTTTGATCACTCATCGATTCAGTCCTGATACAACCCGACAGAAGAAATGTACTCCTCCACTAAGGAAGACACCATCCCATCTACAGATTCACCTTTCGAAACTCTTAACCGAATCTCTTCAGCAGATACATCAACCGCTGGAATATCTAGAACTGGAAAGTTCCAATCTTCATCTATCTCGCTTCGGTCTGTTCCGGGGCGAGTTAAAACTACTACATTGACCTGTTGACAGATCTCTCGCGGCTCGCGCCATGAGTCAAAATCTTTTGCCACGTCAGCGCCTATCAATAGAAAAAATTCACTTTCTGGAAATCTGTCATTCAATTCTGACACCGTGTCAATGGTGTATGTTCTACCCCCGCGTACGATTTCCATATCATCAGCAATGAGACCTTCGTGTCCGTTTACAGCTCTTTTAAGCATTTCAAACCTGTCATCCGATAATGAAACATCAAAAGTACTAATTTCCGATAACGCTTCATTTTGATCTGTCTTTTGCCAAGGATCATTTGCCGCCACCATCAATACAAAATCAAGTTCAAGTTCTCTCATCGCAACTAAAGCTGCCGAGATGTGTCCGATGTGTGGAGGATCAAATGTTCCGCCAAATACGCCAATCCGACGCCGGAACTCTTTAAACACAACTAAATAGTAATGCTTAGTAATAAATTTCGCTGTTTTAGAAGGCTTAAAGTGAAAAATAATAAATTTTATTTATTCATAAACCCTGTAAATAAAGGAAAATATACTGATATGACGAATGTCATAAACGCCGACTCTTCCACAGGGCCACAGAATGTGTCAAAATAGTAGTGAGGACATGCACAAACTGATAAAAATCGCAGTATTTAACCGTCTTCCTAGCAAATTTTCTTAGTAGGAAATGATTTCGGAAAAGAAACAGAGGCGCTAATAGAGCGCGATTAAAAAAAGAGAAAAAAATGAGTGATTCAGTAGGACAATATTTAAACGAAATTGGAATGGTTCCACTTCTTAATGCACAAGAAGAACGCCAACTTTCCCAAACAATAGAAGCAGGAACTGAAGCTCGTGCTCGAAAAGAGGCAGGAGAAACCGGTCGCGACATTGTCAGGGCAATACGAGCTGCAGAACAGGCAAAAGATAGATTTATTAGATCGAACCTTCGACTAGTAGTTAGTGTCGCGAGGCGTTACCCGTTGCCTCCAGGCATGGAACTTCTCGACCTTATACAAGAAGGAAACTTAGGACTTGAGCACGCAGTAGATAAGTTCGACTGGAGAAAAGGTTTTAAATTTTCTACTTATGCAACTTTTTGGATCAGGCAAGCAATCGGACGGGCTCTCGATCAGAAGGCGAGTCTTGTTCGACTTCCCGGAGATCGTTCAGCGAGTCTACGTGCTGCGCTAAGAGCCGTTTCTGGTAATGGAGATGAACTAGATGAAGAGCACGCCAGACTTCACCGTTTGACTACTCCCACTTCTCTCGACAGAACCATTGGGGATGATGACAGTAATGAGTTAGTCGATTTACTCCCAGATGCCAATCCGGGACCTGAGCAAGAAGTAATGGATCGTTCTGAAAGTGAAATGGCAACTCGACTCCTAGATGTGTTGGATAAAAGAGCTCGATACGCAGTTGAACAACGATTCGGCCTTGTTGACGGAAGAAAACGAAGCTACAGAGAAGTCGGCGAAGAACTCGGCGTTACAGCAGAAGCAGCTCGCCGTTTGGTAAAAAGAGCTGTAAATACTGTTCGTGATCGCGCTGGTGAGAGTATAAGCGTAGCTTAAAAACATATTTAAAATAATTCGTTTTTTTATCCTTCGTTTATTTCGTAGACTTTATACATGACCAAAAGTTCAAAGACCACAAAGGATCTGAATTGGAAACCAGATTCGTGGAAAAGTTTCACAGCTACTCAGCAACCAATATGGCCGGACGCTAATTCCTTACAAAAAGTATTAGATGAACTTTCATCATTGCCACCTTTAGTTTTTGCAGGTGAAGCAAGGAACCTCACGGAACAATTGGCAGCAGTCTCCAGAGGGGAAGCTTTCCTACTCCAAGCAGGTGACTGTGCAGAATCTTTCGACACTTCAGCCGATTCAATCAGAGATAGGCTCCGCGTTATCTTACAAATGGCAGTAATCCTTACTTATTACACTGGTGTACCCGTTATAAAAGTAGGACGCATTGCTGGACAATTTGCAAAGCCCAGATCAAGCGATACTGAAACCATAGATGGCATAGAACTCCCCTCATTCCGTGGCCATATGGTAAACGACATAAATTTCAATGAAGACTCACGCGCAGCTAATCCTAAACGCCTCTTAACTGCCTACAACCGAGCCGCTGCGACGCTTAACCTTTTAAGAGCATTCACCAAAGGAGGTTTCGCTGCTCTTTCTCGAGTCCATCAGTGGAACCGTGAATTCGTTGCCGCAAGTCCTGCGGGCCAACGTTACGAAACACTAGCCAACGAAATAGACCGCGCAGTCTCCTTCATGCAAGCTTGCGGAATCGATGGAGATAAATTATCTGAGCTGAGCGAAGTCGACTTCCACACTAGTCATGAAGCTCTTATTCTTGGTTATGAAGAAGCTTTAACCAGACAAGATTCATTAACGGGAGAATGGTATGACTGCTCGGCACACATGCTCTGGATAGGAGAACGGACTCGAGAGCTTGATGGTGCCCATGTAGAGTTCTTACGGGGAGTCAATAACCCAATCGGATGCAAACTAGGCCCTGACGCAGACGCTAAAGATGTTCTCACACTTTGTGAAACTTTAAACCCTAAAAAAGTGCCTGGTAGACTTACTTTAATTTCAAGAATGGGAGCCGATACTATTTCAGAAAAACTACCCGTTATTCTTGAAACTGTAAAAGATGCCGGACATCCTGTTGTTTGGGTTTGTGACCCAATGCATGGAAATACCTTTTCTACTGAAAAAGGACACAAAACAAGACACTTTGATGATGTCCTTAAAGAAATAACTAGTTTCTTTGAGGCGCATAAAAAAGTTGGAACTAATCCAGGAGGTGTTCACTTAGAACTAACCGGAGATGATGTGACCGAATGTTTAGGTGGAGGCGCTCAACTGGATGCTGATGACCTTTCAAAAAGATATGAAACCATGTGCGATCCTAGATTAAATGGATCTCAAAGCATCGACATTGCGTTTCGAATCGCTGAGTTATTACGCGATAGCCAACTTTAATTTTTATTTAAACAAGCTTTTCTATAAAAGCTTCCAACTGTCGCAGATTTCTTACTTCATAAGCACCATCACAATAGGTTGAGTACTCCCCTAAAATAGAATCCCCTGTGTCCCAATACGCTCTTGGTTCTGGGTTCAACCAATAAAGTTTCCTTGCTTTATGGTGTGCCTCTTTCAGAATCCAAGATTGTGACGCGTGGTAATTATTGCGTGCATCTCCCAAAATCAGAACGGTTGTTTTAGGTCCAATATCTTTTCCATATTTTTCCCAAAAAACGCTAAATGCGTGCCCATAATCAGAATGACCATCAACCCAAACCACATCTGCTTCCGTGTTTACCTTATGAACGGCTTCGCCGATATCTTCCACACCTTCTAAAAAACGAGTCACTTCGTCTAGTCCGTCTATAAAAACGAAAGAACGTACTTTTGAAAATTGACCCGAAATGGCATAAAGCAAATGAAGGGTAAACCTAGCGAAGGACGCAACAGAACCGGAAATATCTGCAACCACCATAATTTCTGGTTTAGAGGGACGGGGGTATTTAAATTTGGGTTCTGCTGGTACTCCTCCATAACTCAAGGAGTGTCTGATAGTTTTACGAAAATCTAAAGGTCCTCGTCTTCCATACTTCCTTCTCCTAGCCAGACGCGCAGCGAGTTTTCTTGTCAATGGATACAAAGAACGTTTTAAATTCGCCATTTCTTCTCTAGAAGCGTGCATGAAATCTACATCTTCTGGAAGTGGTTTTCTTAGGGTCCGTGCCATAGCCTCAACACCACGATCCGCTACCAAACTGCGTCTGATCTCCGACTCAATCTGCTTTTTTAGTTCTTCGATTCGATTTTTGTACTCATCTAGTTCTAGGCGTTCTTCGAGTTGCGTAAGTTCATTTAACGCCTGTTTTCTACTTTCACTCATCAAGCGGTCCAACATCGAATCTAGATCAAGATTTCTTAAGGTCCGATAGAGATAATAAGTTCCGCCAACTGGCCGTCCAGGTTCCATTCCCGCATATCTAATAACCGATTGACGTGCTAGAAGTCTCAGTATGGCTTGATCCCCATTTAACAATGCACGAAAAAGCATTTCTTGTAATTCTTCCGGAGAAAGACCTGACATGGCACCCCCTCCAGCTGGGGTTTCACCTTGTTGATATTTAGTGTCACCTAACTCATCATCTTTTAACTTTTCCGAATCAGTTTCCTGTATTTCATATTCAGAACCACGAATCGAAAAGTAAACTTCGAAAACAATCTCAAAAGATTTCCAATGTGAATAATTTTTTACAAGAGTTCCCCCAAGGGCATATTTGAATGCGTCGCGATCTTCAATTGGTATGTGGCTAACCGCCTCCATTGCGTCAAGACTCTCTGTCAGACTTACTGGTAGTCCAGCCAAGCGGAGTTCAACTATAAATCCATTTAAAAGATCAAGTAACGGTGATCCTTCAGCTTCTACATGAGTTGACTTGCTCAACTCGTTAGTTGATGACATTACTGACCGACATCCGCAGCTTAGGCTGCACCCTCTTCTTCTGTTTCTTCTATTGAATTCGGATTATCAGCAAATTCTTTAATCGCTTTTTCTATGTCTGATCGATACTTCAATAAAACATTTACGGTTTCTGTAGCGACATCTGCATCAACTTTTTCAACTCCCAACAAAAGAAGTGTTTTGGCCCAGTCAAGAGTTTCTGAGACAGAGGGATGTTTTTTTAAATCGAGTTGTCTTATCGAACGAACTATTCGAGCTATTTGGTCAGACAGATTTTCATTCATCCCAGGCACCTTCGCGTTCACTATCTCACGTTCTCTCTCCAAGTCGGGATAATCAATGTAGAGGTAGAGACACCTTCTCTTTAAAGCTTCGGATAGCTCACGTGTACCGTTTGAAGTTAAAAAAACCAAAGGAATCTGGTTGCCTTCAACAGTTCCTAACTCGGGTATTGAAACTTGATACTCAGAAAGTATTTCTAACAATAAAGCCTCAGTTTCAATTTCCACACGATCAACTTCATCGATCAAAAGCACTACGGGATCTTCAGCACGTATTGCTTCAAGAAGCGGACGACTCAAGAGAAAATCTTCTGAGAAAAGATCATCTTCTATTTCACTCCAGTCACGAGTTTCGTTCTCAGCTTGAATACGCAAAAGTTGCTTTTTGTAATTCCATTCGTATAAAGCTTTTGACTCATCAAGTCCCTCGTAACATTGCAAGCGAATAAGACGTGCCCCACTCATCTCTGCAACGCTTTTAGCTAACTGAGTTTTTCCAGTTCCAGCTGGACCTTCGATAAGGACAGGTTTTGCAAGACGGTCAGCTAGATAAACAATTCCCGCGATTCCATCATCCGCTAAATAACTAACCTCGCTCAAACCTGAACGAACACCAGTTACATCTTCAAATCTGTAATCCATTGAATGAGCGTATCTTTCAACAAAGGCTCATCCTCAAGGAAAAATACCAACTAGCAACAAATAGTTATTTCTAGAAAATACTTTGCCTAATCACACTCCAATAAACCCGCGACTAACCTTCTATTAGAAAAAGGTAAAAATTGGAACCCTCTAAAGAATCTTCCTCTATTTCAGGAAATAGCGGAGCAAAAAAAATTGGTGCTGGGATACTACTCTCACGTTTGACAGGCTTGTTAAGAGAATCCTTACTTCGTTCTGTTCTTGGTCTCGGTCCAGCAGCAGATGCATTCGCTGCGGCCTTACGGATACCTAACCTTCTTCAAAATCTCTTGGGAGAAGGATCATTGTCTAGTTCATTTATCCCTGTATATAGCAAACTGCTTTCCGAAGGTAAAGAAAAAGAAGCTGGCAATGCTGCCGGTGCCGTAGCGGGATTTCTAATTGCTTTCACAGGGGCACTAACTCTTCTTGGGATACTACTAGCCAAGCCAATAGCTAAAATTTTAACTCCTGGTTTCACTTCAGAAAAACTAGACCTGACAGCTGATTTGATTAAGATTACTACAGCAGGAATTGGATTTCTTGTACTCGCAGCTTGGTGCCTCGGCGTATTAAATAGTCATAGGAAATTCTTTCTATCTTACGTTGCTCCAGTCATCTGGAATGCTGCCCAGATTGTTATTTTGTTCATTGCTGCTAGTAGAGACTGGGACCCCACAAAAGCGGCGAAAGCGGCGGCATGGGGCTTACTTCTTGGCGGAATCGCTCAACTTTTATTTCAGTTTTCTGGCGTTGTTAAATTACGAACTAAAATTCAGTTTTCATTTTCTTGGAGAGATACACATGTAAGAGAAATAATTAAACGTTTCAATCCAGCAATCATAGGCAGAGGTGTCGTTCAAATCTCGGCCTACTTCGATCTAGTTCTAGCTTCTTTGCTAGTTACTGGAGCAGTCGCTGCACTAATGTCCGCACAAGTTCTTTACATCCTTCCAATAAGTCTTTTTGCTTTAAGTATTGCTGCAGCTGAACTGCCCGAAATGTCTAGAAATACAGGGAATGAAAATCTGAGTAGTCGTTTGAATCAAGGCGTAAAACAAACTTCTTTCTTAATGCTCTTGACTTCAGTGATTTACTTATCGGTCGGAGATCAAATTATCGGAATTATTTTTCAATGGGGCTCTTTTAGTAGAGATGACTCGATTGTCGTAGCCATAACTTTGGCTGCATATTCTCTTGGCATGCCTGCGATAGGCATTTCGCGGATATACCAAAGTGCCTTATACGCTAATGGCGACACGAAAACTCCTGCTTTCTCGGCGACCCTAAGAGTAATAATCTCCCTGCTCCTCGGATTATTACTGATGTTCCCTCTAGACAGGCTTTTCATTGCAAACGCAACTTTAGAAAAAGAACCGGGAGAGATTCTTGGTGATTGGGGTCCTTTAAGTGAAAGCATAAGATCTTTTCCGGAAAATCCTCATTTAGGGGCTGTGGGTTTAGCTTTTGCTTCCGCAATAGCCGCTTGGCTGGAAATGATCTTCTTGGCTAGAAAAACTAACAAGAAAATAGCTTTAGAGTCTTCTCCCTTCTCTCCGATCGTGAAACTGTTACCTGCAAGTATTTCAGCACTACTAGTTGCAGTCATTGGAAGGTGGCTCTTGTTGGATAACAATGAAATCATAAACGCTCTGGTCTGTATACCCGCGGCGACACTCACCTATATCACCGTCTCAAGTAAAAATCACATCCAAGAAGCTTCATTTTTAATCGAAGGTATAAAAAGAAAATTTAAAAATCTAAGGTGACCTAAGGAAGTATCACCAAGTCATCCGTGTGAATAACTTCGTGAGAGATTCCTTCAGGCAATTGTGATGTTTTCAAACCAGCGCTTGACTTAACACTTTCTGAGTCTTGCCTGACAATACCTTTTGCGAAAATTTTTGATTTTTCATCGATTATTTCAACAGCGTCTCCGATTTCAAAATCTCCTACACTCTCCACAACACCTGTTGGAAGCAAAGAGGCTCTTCTTTCTAAAGCTTTTCGGGCACCGTTGTCTACCATTATTTGTCCACTAGAACCTACAGCGAATGCAATCCAAAGTTTACGTGCGTTTAGTCGTGTATTTCGAGCATGCACAACGGTTCCAATACCATTTACTTCATTACAGGCATCTTTTAGAATCTCAACCCGTGAAGCATCAGCTATCACAGTTCTAACTCCTGACCAGCTAGCTATTTTCGCTGCCGCTAGTTTCGAAGCCATTCCCCCACTTCCTCGATCCGAACTACTACCTCCCGCATATCTCTCCATCTCCTGATCTATCTCAATTATTTCTTCTATTAAAGAAGCTTCGGAATCCATTCTCGGGTCCGCTGTGAATAAGCCTGAAGTATCAGTAAGTAAAACTAATAAATCCGCTTCAACCAGATGAGCGACTAATGCAGCAATACGATCGTTGTCACCGAAACGGATTTCGTCATCCGCAATAGCATCGTTTTCATTCACTACAGGAACAACACCTAAATCAATCAGTGTCATTAAGGTATTGCGTGCATGAAGATACTGTGATCGAACGAAAAAATCTAAAGGAGCCAACAAAACCTGTCCTGCGAGAAGATCGTGATTTGCTAGCTCATCGCGATAGGTACCTATAAGAGAACCTTGGCCTATAGCAGAAATCGCTTGTAAAGTTTCAGGGGCCTGTGGTTTATTTTTCCCGGTCAAGCCCAAAAAAGGAAGTCCGGCAGCTATGGCACCGGAAGTTACTATTACAACGTTATTTCCAGAACTTTTTAGTTCTGCAACCTCAGAACAAATCTTTGCGACTGACTCTTGTGAAATTGTCCCGTCTTCATTTGTTATAGAGGAAGTTCCCACCTTAACGACTACTGTTTTATTCATCCTCTTCATACTCGAATTCTAGTTTTCCTATCTTCACAATTTCGCCTTTTTTTACCTTTGCGCGAATCAACGCCCTGTCTACACCCATATTTTTAAATCGCTCTTGTAAATAAACCAATGCGTCAGGATTATTTAAATCATTTAGATTAGCGATTCTTATTAGCTCTCTGTCTCTAATTTCCCATTGAGTGTCGTTAACTCTTTCGACTTGTATCCCTTCAGGTTCAGGCTGATGCAAAATCCGTGTGGGGTTGACAGGCTTCCTAGAACGAACTTCTTCTATCAAACCAGCTAATTGATATAAAACTTCTTTCACTCCATCGCCGGTCATAGAGGAAATTTTCTGACCGTTAAATTCGATACTATCAATCGCCATATCAGAGCGTGAACCAACAACAAGTCGTGGTCTCGACAATAACTCTGGACGATATGAGCTTAATTCATTTTCTAAAACTGCTTTTTGTCTCTCAGGTGAAAGTTCTGAAGTTTGCGAGAGGTCTAAAAGTATTAATAAGATGCTCGCTCTTTCTATGTGTCTTAAAAATTGATGTCCAAGACCCTTACCTTCACTTGCTCCTTCAATCAAACCCGGTATATCCGCAACGGTGAACTCTGGTATGCCAGGAGTTTGAACAACTCCTAAATTAGGTTCGAGAGTTGTAAATGGATAGTCAGCAATTCTTGGTTTCGCTGCTGAAATTTTTGATATAAAAGTACTTTTACCTGAATTTGGGAAACCTACTAATGCAACATCTGCGAGAAGACGTAACTCCATTCTCAACCACTTTTCTTCACCTTCTTCACCTTGTTCCGCAAAAGTTGGTGCCCTTCTTTTATTACTAAGGAATCGAGCATTACCTCTACCTCCTCTACCACTTCGCACTGCTAACCATCGATCACCATCTTGTGAAAGATCAGCTAAAACTTGATCGCCTTCTAATTCATAGATCGTGGTTCCTTCTGGAACTTTGATTATCAGTTCTTCCGCTGATTTTCCATGACGCTTAGCACCTGAACCATGTGTGCCACTCTTTGCACGTCGGTGTGGATGATCACGGAAGGCTAAAAGAGATGCAACGTTATGATCGGCTTCAATCCAAATATTTCCACCATCTCCACCATCTCCTCCGTCTGGACCACCGCGCGAGACATGGGCTTCACGTCTGAATGAAACAACCCCTGCACCACCATCACCAGCGCAAACATTCACGCCACACTCATCAACAAAACTCGACATTTATATCTCCCAGAAAGAGAGTAATGAAAACTTATGGACTATTAAAAATCCCAAAATATAGAACTATCTATTTTAAGGTGTTAACACTTAAGATGAATCACCGAGAACATCGATTAACTTCCGCCCTCTGCGAAAGCCGAACTTCACAAAACCATCTGCTGTAGCAAAAAGAGTGTCATCAGCTCCTTTTCCTACATTGTGTCCAGGGTGAAACTTTGTTCCTCTTTGGCGTAACAAAATACTTCCCGATTGAACCTTTCCACCATCAAAAACCTTTACTCCTAGTCTTTGTGCATTCGAATCCCGGCCATTTCGAGTTGACCCACCACCTTTGGTTTTCGACATTTAACTAGCCTTTCTTTATTCCCGTAATTTCTATTTCGGCAAGCTTTTGCCTATGACCCCAGCGACGGCGTTGATTACTTTTATTTTTGTAAGTAAAAGCTTTAATTTTTGGACCTTTAGCATCTGAAATTATACGAGCAGTGACTTTGGAACCACTCAAGGATTCTGGTGTGGCCAAGACACTGTCTCCGTCAACTAGCATCACTGGTTTCAATTCAACATCTGAATCTATCACTCCAAGTCGCTCCACTAACAAACGCTGTCCTTGTTCTACTCGGTACTGTTTTCCGCCGGTGCTTATTACTGCATACATCATATTAAGGTTAGCCGAATAGAGACGGGTAAACACCGCCTTCGACTAATTGCTAGCGGTGTTTCCCTCCATCTGAAGCTGAAACCAGTTTTTCATCTAATACAAAACCGCGACCAGAACAATCCTCACACTCATCTGCAAAAGACTCTATTAAGCCCTCACCAATACGTTTTCTGGTCATTTCAACCAAACCCAATTCAGAAATATCAAAAACCTGAGTTCGCGTTTTATCACGCAGTAAAGCTTCTCTGAGAGAATTGGCCACTATTTCACGATTTTTTCCCACTTCCATGTCGATGAAATCTATAACGATAATTCCACCTATATCTCTTAATCTCAATTGATGTGCTATTTCTTCCGCCGCTTCAAGATTGTTAGCTAACACTGTTTCTTCAAGACTTGAAGAACCAACATTCTTGCCTGTATTCACATCAACGACTGTTAAGGCTTCTGTGCTCTCAATGATTAAAGAACCTCCAGAAGGAAGCCAAACTTTTCTATCAAGGCTTTTCATCAGTTGTTCGTGAACATGATGTCTCTCAAACAATGAAAGTTTTTCTTCGCTTTTATCATAAAAAGAAACTCTGTCCGATATTGCGGGTGCGACGCTTTCAGCATAATTCTTGACTTTTTCGAACAATTCCTTGTCATCAATCAAAACACCTCGAAAGTCTTTGTTGAATTCTTCACGAATGTAGCGGAAAACCAATTCTGGTTCACGATAAAGAAGCGAAGGAACCTTCGCTTTTTTCGCAAATAAATTAATACTTTCCCACTGTTCAATCAGTCTTGACAGGTCCGAGGAAATCTCTTCTTCTGTAACACCCTCTGCCGCTGTTCTCACAATAATCCCGTGTTCAGTTGGTTTGATCTTGTCTAGGATGGAACGCAACCGACGCCGTTCAGAGTCAGGTAGGCGTTTGGAGATACCAAAAGTTTTACTTTCTGGTATTAGTACAACAAATCTTCCCGCAAGAGAAACCTCTTGACTCAGACGCGCCCCTTTATGGGCAATTGGGTTTTTCGTTACTTGTGCAATTATTTTCTGATTTACTTTTAGTGCTTCTTCTATTTTAACGGACGAAGACTGTTCCAGATCCTGTTCATCAAACTGTAAATCTCCTCGATAAAGAACAGCATTTTTGGGAGTTCCAATATCTACAAAAGCTGCTTCCATACCCGGCAAAACATTCTGAACTTTACCTAAGTAAACGTTTCCATGAATCTCACTCCAATCATTTGCTGGATGTGACACATAGTGTTCGATTAATGACCTTCCTTCCAATACCGCCATTTGTGTCACTCCCTCTGAAGCGCTAACACACATCAGGTATCGCCCTATTGGTTTTCCACGTCGCTCTCTTCCGCGACGGTGACGTAAGGATCCCTCATCTAGATCAATTGGAGAATGTCCTCCGATCCCTTCCACATGCTCTTTCTTGGATGAATCCGAAGACCTTGTATTCTTACGTTTCCGTTCTCGCTTTTGATTTTGATTTTTTGATTTTTGCGACTTATCAGAAGAAGTTTCCCCTCCCGTCATAGCGGGTGCAGGTTTACTGTCTCCAATTTGTGGCTTGTTATCTTTACTGTTATTCGAAGAAAACTTGTCTTCTTGTTTCTTCTTTTGATTGGACATTTATTTTTTCCCTTCTAATCACGCCAAAACCTCAGCAGGCGCGGCAGGGTAAAGTCCGATTGACAATGGTTCAATTCTTTGATTTCCCTGCAAAGTTAATTGTTCTTTTCTTAGAACACTTATTGTTCTTAGTTCTGAGTTAATTCTTTTCAATAGATCTGTCGGTCTTAGCACACGGGGCTTAGTACCTAATTCTGTAAGTATTGTAACTCCATCTACATGCTCTTCAGTGATTTCCATAGAGTGCACTTGTGATCTAACATCCTCTATTGATATTTTCCCTTTTCTTTCACGTTGAAGATTCAATGATTTACTTGACAATAGTTTTTTTCTTATCTTCTTAAATTCTTCAACACTTATATCGGAAACTCTTACCTCCCATACACAAGCATCTACAGTTTCCTGCAATGAATCTTCCGAAGTTGAAATTATTCCCACAGCTAAAACATTCATTCCAGTAGGGAGAGAGTTGTCTATATTTTCCTGAATTGACCTTGAGTCGAAACCATCTAGAAAAAAATCTTCACCGAGGTATATATCAAGGTACTCTGCCTCAGATTGAAATCCTGTCGGTAAAGCTAAACCAAATGAAATTCGTGGATGAGGTGAGAAACCCTGAGAATACAAAACAGGAATATTTGCCTTACGTAAAGTTCTCTCCCATATTCTTGCCACATCACGATGGCCGATGAAACGTATCTTTCCTAACTTTGTGTAACGAACCCTTAAGCACCTCATTCATTCACTCCAGATGTTTGCAGATTCTTTGGTGGTCCAGTTTGAGAAATTGAAACCTTTATTTCATTTTCTTGCAGCGAACCAATCCCCGTGCCTTGACTCCCACCGGCAGGTGGAACTGCTGATGCGACAACATGCTCTATTCCGTAGCCAGTACATGCACCACAGTCATAACATGGAGTCCACCGGCAATCTTCGAGTCCTAGATTATTTAATGCATCGCGCCAATCCTGCCAAAGAAAATCCTTATGTAAACCAGCGGCCAAATGATCCCACGGTAAAACTTCATCCTCATCCCTGTGTCTATAAGAAAAATCCTCTATTCGTAAACCTTCTTCTTTCATTGCATTTTCCCAGAGATCTATGTTGAAGTGCTCACTCCACTCCTGAAAAACACCGCCTTCTCTCCAAACTCTTTCTAGAACAGGCGCCAATCGTCTATCCCCACGAGACAAAATTCCTTCTACAACCGTTGCCCTACTGTCGTGCCATTTCAGTTTTAGACCTCTGATTTTTTTAGCAGCATCCCTAAGAAGGTAGATCTTTCTTAATAGTTCCTGTTCCGTGTTTTGGCCAAACCACTGAAAAGGTGTAAAGGGTTTAGGAACAAACCCCCCTACGGAAACAGTTACGGATGGATTTTTATGATATTTTCTTCCAATCTCGAGAGTTTTTTCAGCAAGTTCAACTATGCCCAAAGTATCTTCATCTGTTTCTGTTGGTAATCCAATCAAAAAATAAAGTTTTACTCTTCTCCAGCCTTGTGAATAAGCAGATTCAACTGCAGCAAAAAGGTCGTCATTACTTATTAATTTATTTATGACCTGTCTCAATCGCCATGTGCCTGCTTCAGGGGCGAAAGTCAATCCAGTTCTGCGCGCTTGTTGCATTTGTGAAGCAGTATCGACCGTAAACGCATCCACACGAAGACTGGGCAAGGACAGTGATACAGGACTGCACGTATCTTGAGTCATAACTTCTGAAATAACATTTTCTATCCCGCTAAAATCTGCACTACTTAGAGAGGTCAAAGAAACTTCGTCATATCCGGTTCTTTTAAGTCCTTTTTCAACCATTGAAATAATTTGTTCTTGTGGCCTTTCCCTTACCGGTCGGGTGATCATTCCAGCTTGGCAAAACCTGCACCCTCTTGTACAGCCACGAAATATCTCAACGTTAAGTCGATCATGTACAACCTCTGTAAGTGGCACTAACTGATTTTTAGGGTAAGGCCAAGACTCTAGATCAGAAATCGTTCTCTTCTCCACTACACGCGCTGCGCTTTTTTCAAGTTTTGGAGATATGGAAACAAGTCTTTCCTTTGAAAAAGTAACTTCGTATAACGAGGGGACATAAACACCAGGTAATCCTGCTAGATCTAGCAGTAATTCTTTTCGATCCAATTCGTTTTCGTCTTTTGATTTCCATTGAGAGAATATTTCACTTATTTCTCCCACCACTTCTTCCCCATCTCCCAGTACAGCTAGGTCTATAAAGTCAGCAAAAGGTTCTGGATTATAAGTGCAATGTCCACCTGCTATAACCAGTGGATCTCTAACATTTCTATCCTTTGAATAAAGAGGGACATCGGACAGATCCAGACATTCCAAAAGATTTGTGTAAACCAATTCTGCGGAAAGGTTGAAAGCTAAAATATCGAACTCTCCAGCGGGGCGGTGGGTATCAACTGAAAAAAACGGGATTTCGCGCTTTCTCATCTCACGAGACATATCCACCCAAGGGGCATACGAACGTTCCGCGACTGAATCATCACGTTCATTTAATATTTCATAAAGGATTTGTAAACCCTGATTAGGTAAGCCAATCTCGTATGTGTCCGGATAGATAAGAAGCCACGAAGCTTTTTCTAGAGAATGTTCAGGATCAATCATCCCGTCTTCTCCACCTATATACCTTGCAGGCTTCTCTATCTCATCTAGAAACTGTTCGAGTTCAGACCATAACGAACTCATAAGATTAATCGTAGCGCATTGTTTCTAATATTAATTAAATGCAGTTTAATTTGATCTCTCATGACGTCTCATATGAACACTTTCAACTAATCCCAGTCCAAGAAAAGTAGTCACCACAGAAGAGCCCCCATAACTAATCAAAGGTAATGGAATTCCTGTAATAGGCATTATTCCAGTTGACATTCCCACACTCTGAAAGGTTTGAAAAAGGATCATGCAGAATATTCCAACAGAAACAAGTAATCCAAAAGTATCCTCAGCTAATCTTCCAATCCGCCAAATCCTGAACAATAAAAGCCCTATTAGCGTTAAGACGAAAACACTACCCAAAAAGCCTGTTTCTTCTGCAATCACTGTAAATATGAAATCTGTTTGCTGCTCAGGCACCAAATCAGATTTGTTTTGTGTGCCCTCGAACAATCCACTCCCAGTGATCCCGCCATTACCTATAGCGATTTGTGCTTGCTCAAGGTTGTAACTCGCAGCTGTGGATTCATCATCATTAACGAAAACTAGTAATCTTGAAACTTGATACTCTTCAAGGGTTTCAGATTCAAATACAGCTATTACTCCTGTCAACAGAAGCAAAAACAGGATAAGTAAATAACGCCCTCGAATTCCAGCTGCCACTACTATCCCGGCTGTTATCGCGCCATAGACGAGAATTGTTCCTAAGTCAGGCTGAGCGAGTATGGCTACGACTGGTAAAGCGACGACAACAAGTGCCAGTGCTAGGCGTTTTTTACTTATTTCCTCATCCCGACTCAGTAAAAATGCAAGCACTATTACAATTCCTATTTTGCAGTATTCAGACGGTTGGAAGTGATAGCTTCCTAACTCATACCAGCCTTTAGTTCCCTTTTTTTCAACACCTAAAAACAAAACTGAAAAAAGTAATCCAAGGATTAACAAATAAATCAGGGGAGCAAGTCTTTGAAGTCTTTTGTGTCCGATTCCCGCAACAGTAACCATGCCGACAATCCCTATCAAAAGAAAGACAGCCTGCTTTTGAACATACAAAATGTCACTTTTTTCTACTAGTTCAAACGGTTTTTTAGTCGCCGAATAAATCATCAACAAACCAACTCCACTTAAGAGCAAAGCAAGTATTGGGAGAGAAAAATCAATATGACGTAAGAGTTTGCTTTTCCCAAAGTTGGGAGTTCTAATATCAACCATCTCAACTATCCCACACTCGAAGAAATATTCAACTGATCAATAGGTGCCAAAAGAGATTCAATTACCTGATCACAATTGATTTCGATTCCACGCACCTTAACAGTTCCATCGGGACTCAAAGAAGGTCCGAAAATCTCTGATTCAGATTCACTAAAGCTTTCTAAATTTTTCAACGAATCACTTTCTCTCCATAAATACCAGTCGATACATAGTGGTAATGAAGCTGAAACTGCATAACGATTTTCAATCGTTAGCGCCTCCGGAACAGTGTTCTCAACTACCCTCTCTAAAATTCTGGCAATCATAGGCGCCGCGACAGCACTACCGAAACCCGCTTCCTCTAACATCGCCACCATTACGTATTCAGGGTCTTGAGCTGGTGTGATTGCTGCAAATAAAGATGTGTCAGCCTTCCCTCTAACCTCAGCTGTTCCGGTTTTTCCTGCTGTTGGAAAATTTTCTAATGGGAAAAATGTGCCACCTGTAGCTATAGAATTAAACGCCCAATAAGCAGTTCCTTCTATATCTTCTGTTACTCCCACAAGTCCTTTCAATACCTTATTTCTGAAGTCAGGGTCGATTTCAATTTCCTCTTTAATTCTTTTACCAAACTCTTTGAGCATTTCTCCATTTCTATCAAATACAGATAAAACAATATTTGGGGCGAATTTTATTCCCCCATTCGCAAATGTGGCGTAAGCATTAGCCAATTGGAGTGGTGTAACAAGCACATCTCCCTGTCCGACTGAAATGTTCACATTATCTCCCGGGTACCATTTACCATTCGGAAAAATTTTAGGATTCTCTTCGTGGCGTGTTTTACGTTTTTGGGGAGTTGGAATGTATCCATCTTGTTCAAAGGGCAGTTGAATTCCAGTCTGCATTCCCAATCCATACGAAGATGCCGCTTCTTGAATCGCGTTATCAGGATGTTTTGGATTTATGTATATAGACTCTCCAATTGTGTAGTAATAAACATCGCTTGAAACAGTAAGACTCCTAATCAGGTCAACATTTTCATACGGTTTACTTCCAGCATTTCTAAAAACACACCCACCTGCTGTTTCCAAATCTTCTGCATCAGCACGGCAACTTTGCAGGAAATATTCACCAGGGTCATCTAAAGGCTGGTCCGCTTCTTTTACTCTCCCAGTGCCAAAGACATCGTTATGCCATGCAGCATGGGCTGTGAACACTTTAAAAGTTGAACCGGGTGCATATTCACCTTGTATAGCTCTGTTAAACATCGGTAAGTCATTAGCTGGATCATTTAATTCATTCCAGCGAAGCACAGAATAACCTCCAATCGACTCATTCGGATCATAAGTAGGAAATGAAGCCATTGCTTTGACTTCTCCGGTCTTTGGGGAAATGATCACGCTTGAACCTCCTGGGGCAACAAATGGCGGAGGATCTTTACCATCTTCTAAAGTTTCAGGGATTTTCTCTCGTGCTAAATAAACAGTTCTTTCTAGTTCATTTTCAAGAAGACTCTGTAGGTCTATGTCAATTGTTAAATGGACATCATTTCCTGCTATTGGGGGCTTGAAAAGATCTATTCTTTCTCGTATCACTCTTCCCCGTCTATCAACTTCAACTACTTTTTTTCCATTCTCTCCTCTGAGGTCATTTTCAAACATTAGCTCGATACCAGATTTACCTATTTGATCTCTCAGGGAATACTCCTTTCCTTTTACAGGTTTCCTAATTGAAAGTTCAGAATTAGTAACCGGACCCACCCAGCCAATAACATGGCTTGCAAGTGATCCGTAAAGATAAGAACGAACAGAACGATCAGCCACTTTTATACCCGGATAAAGATTAGGTCTCTCTCCGAAATAAACAAGTAAATCTTCAGGTACATCTACTGCAATCGGAATGTCATCGTATGGACCATAAGAAGCATCCTTGAGCATTGTTTCGATGTCTGAGACTTTTATGAGTTTTCCAGAACGATTTATTTCAATCGCTACTTCAGTTAACATCTCATAACGTTCCTGAGGACCCATTTCTGACTCCTCTATTTCTTTCGGATTAAGTGTTACCGAGGCAACAACTCTGTTACCAACGAGTAATTTTCCAGAAGAGTCGTAAATCTGTCCTCTTGGAGCTTCAATATTTATAACTCGAGTAATATTGGATGTAGCAACATCTTTAGCCTCATCTGATTTTAAAGCTTGCAGGTACCAAAGTCTTGCGGTTAATACAAGAAACATCGACAAAGCAATCACTGCTAAAACACGCATTCGATAGCTAATTATCTCCCCTGTCAACGCGCATTTCCTAAGAACTGGGTTTTAACTTCTCGCGGCATATCACTCGATACAGTCCAGTTGATAATACTGCTAAGTGGTTTCGATAAAAAGGTTGTCATGATCCCAGCAACAATTGCTGTTTCCGGCAAGGAGTTTGTGTTAAAAGTTTGCTCTCCAAAAATATGTCCCACTGCTGCAATTAAAAGAACACCCGTCGAAACGGACAAAGCCACTCCAAACGCTCGAATGGCACGTTTTTCATCAATGAATCTCTCCTCAAGATTGCTTACTGCTACAGCAATTACCGGGTAGATAAGAGCGTGTATTCCTAAAGGAGATGCAACTACACAATCGTTCACCAATCCAGCCCAAAAAGAAACGTACGCTCCGCGAATAGGGCCACCGTGGTAGCCAGACAAAATCGAAATCAATAGAAGAAGTTCTACACCCATGCCATCAACACGCATTTCGGTGAAAATTGAAGACTGTAGAATTGCTGCAGCAATAAGAACAGTCAAAACTCTTAGCCAAGTGTTCACTTGTTTAAATTTTCACTTGATTCTAAAATCACGTTTAGAAAACTTAAATTTTCTAATGATGCAGATAAGTCGATTTCTATCGAACGTGCATAGTCTGCTTCGACATCCGGGTCGTGCACTCTCCCAACAGGAATATCTTGAGGGAAAATACTTCTTCCACCTGATGTGACAACAACTTCACCAATTGAGACTTGGGCGTCAACATTTATTCCTGCATCAAGGATCAAGCGATCTGCTGTGCCATTCCCGCGCGCCAACCCTTCGTCTTGTGAATTAATTAACCGCACTCCAACTCTGAAATCCGGATGTGTAGCAAGTCGCACTAAAGAAGTTGATCTGTCGACTTCATATAGATAACCAACTAATCCAGCTTTTGTTATTACACCGGCTCCTTCTTTTATTCCATCATCAGAGCCTTTATTTATCTCGAGAACGTGACTGTTGTAATTTCCTCCTGGTACTCCGAGGATTCGAGCTACTACGGTTTCTAATTCCAAATAATCTATATCTACCTCACCCAAGAGTCTTTCGAGGAGTTCACGGTTGGCTTCATCTCTTAATCCCTCTCCTCTCATTCGTGCTATTTCCATTTGTAGGCGTTCATTTTCGTCAATTACTTCTTCGTAATTGAAAATTCCATTCCAAACTGTCTGGAACGGATCAGATGCTCTATCAACAACTCTGCGAAATGGGCTAATCACGTCACGAAAGCCTTGCTGAAAATCATCTACTGGAAGAAAGTTTCTAAACTGTGCTGTCAGTAAAGTCAGGGCTGCCACCATTAAAACGAGTAGAACCACCCTTGGCCTGTCACTTGACCTCTTGAACACCAGTATTACTCCTGGTTAGTGCCGAAAAAAATAGTTCCGAAACGATCGATCTCTTCTAGGGCTCTTCCTGCGCCTAAAACTACTGAGTTCAATGGGTCGGGTGCCAACAGAACTTTCATTCCTATTTCGTTCTCGATTCTCTCAACAAGCCCAAGCAACAAAGCGCCGCCGCCTGTTAACACAACCCCTCTTTCCATGACATCAGCTGCTAGTTCTGGTGGAGTTGAATCCATAGTTACTTTTATTGCATCAATTATTGCCATTAAGGGGAATGCCATCGCTTCACGTATTTCGTTTGTCCAAAACCTCACCGCGCGAGGCAAACCTGTCGCCAGGTCAGTTGCATCAACTTCGACTTGTGTTTCTATTTCAAGTGGAATAGCAGAACCGACTTTCATTTTTATTTTTTCCGCTTTGCTAACTCCGACTGCTACACCGTGTTCTTGTTTTAGATGATGAATGATTGCTTCATCAAGTTCGTTTCCCGCAATTCGTATTGATTGATTGGCAACAATACCTCCTAATGAGATCATGGCTACTTCTGTAGTTCCTCCACCTATATCAACGACCATGCAGCCTGTCGGTTCAGCGATAGGCAAGCCGGCTCCAATGGCAGCTGCCATAGGCTCTTCAATTATGTATGCAGGCGATCTTGCTCCTGCATGTTCGGCTGCTTCTTGTACGGCTCTTCTTTCCACTCCTGTAACTCCTGATGGAACACAAATAACCATTCTTGGTTTAGCCCATCTTCGGCTGTGGACCTGTTGGATAAAATAGCGAAGCATTTTTTCACATACATCAAAGTCTGCGATCACCCCATCTTCTAATGGACGGATTGCCTGTATGTGTCCTGGAGTGCGACCTATCATTCTCTTTGCGTCTGCCCCCACTGCTAGAACTGTTCCATCCAGAGTATTTATTGCCACAACGGAGGGATGATCGAGAACAATTCCGTCACCTCTTACGTATACAAGTGTGTTGGCTGTACCCAAGTCAACTGCGATATCGCGACCACCGAAAAAAGTACCGCCAGTGACCTGTTCGATTTGAATATTCATTGCCATTTACTTCCTGATTTACTAGCCAGCGACAATTATAAAATTTTGTTATTAATACTTACAGTTAAGTACATAACTGTCCCTAGACGTTAGCCGAACTGAAACCTTTTTACCACTCTGAGCGCACATATAACCACCCAGAGCGTGATTTATAGTTTTGGAAAAAAAATGTTTATCTCACGTTTTGCAGATTCTTCAGAATCTGAACCATGTATAAGGTTTTCAGGCATTTCAGTACCTAGATCCCCCCTAATGGTTCCTGCTTCCGCTTGAGCGGGATCAGTGGCTCCCATCAACTGTCGAGCAACAGCAAATGCTTCTGCTTCGCCTTCCAAAACCATAAGCATCGCAGGTGATCGTGACATAAAAGCTACTAATTCGTCATAAAAGGGTTTTCCTACATGTTCTTCATAGTGAAGAGAAAGGAGTTCAGGATTTAAATTTCTTAATTCAGCGGCGACAATGGTTAAGTTCGCTTCTTCAAGACGGCGAATTATCTCCCCCACTAGTTTTCTCTCCACAGCGTCCGGTTTGCACATTACAAAAGTTCTACTCATAAGAGCATTCTATGGTCGATCAAGAAACTTAGTTGCCGAGTCTTTAAACTCGATGCGGCACGAAGACACGTTGGTTCAGCGATAGCCAGAATCAATGAGTGGTATTAATTTATTAGATTTATAAGAGTTAGCCCTAAAATGCGATGTTCGAAATTCACACAATTACATGTGCTTCTGTTCCACACGTTAGCCCATACGCTCTTTTTCATTAATCGTCAGATATTGGCGATTACGATTGTACCGATCAAAAGAGATCCCGGCAGCCTTTCAGACACGTAGATTTCCTTGATTTTCAGGCGTTGTTGAATTTGTATCTTCCACAGCGCGGCGAACTTCCGAAATATTGTAAAAGGAACCTGCAGCAACTATGAGATCTTCTTCATCGCCTATTCTCAACGCCTTCAAAGTAGCTTCGTACGGATTCTCTGCTCTCTCCACTTCAAATCCAAGTTTTAGTGCGACTCTTTCTAGTTCATGGGGGTTGATTGCTCTTGGGGAAGGAGCGGTACACACAATCACAAGTTCAGGAGAAATAGCTTTAAGCTCTCTAAATATTTCTTCAGGAGAATGAGGTTCTAGTGTTCCCAAAATCAGAATTCTTCGGCTTTCCGGGAAAACATCATTAATAGTCTCCGCAAGATGATTTGCTGAATCCTGATTGTGTGCACCATCTACTAAAACTATGGGCCTACGAGAGAGAATTTCTAAACGTCCTGGAATTGAAAATTGCCCAAAAGCATCCTCAATTACTTCTTCTGGAATTGAGCCTTCAAGAAAAACTTCAGCAATGGCTAATGACAGTGCAGCATTTTGTGCTTGACGTTTCCCATATAGAGGTAGAAAAACTTCTTGATACTGTCCAAAAAGTCCTCTTACATTTATCACTTGCCCTCCAACGGCGAGAGAGGACTCTTCGACTAAAAAATCTCTTCCATACTGGAATACAGGATCTGGATTTTCTGATAAAAACAAATCAACAACATCTTCTTCAGGATTGCCCAGCAACAATGGTTTACCCTCAACAATTATCCCAGCTTTTTCCGCTGCAATTGCCCTTCTCCAACCTTCCGATCCATCGGTGTGGTCTTTCCCTATATTCGTTATGACAGCAATTTCTCCTTCGAGAACATTTGTTGCATCAAAACGTCCAAGTATTCCAACTTCAACTACAGCTGCATCAACACCCTCATTGCTGAACAATAAAAGTGCCGCTGCGGTCAGTAGTTCAAAATAACTTGGTTCCAATGCATTACTCTCTACATATTGCGAAACATCAAAAATTAGTTCTGAGAATATCTCTTCGGTGATCTGAGAGCCTGCAAGAGTAAATCTCTCTCTGATGCTGTCAACATGTGGGCTCATATAGGAGCCAACTCTCAATCCATTTGAAGAGAGAATTGATTCGGTCATACTCACAACAGAACCTTTTCCATTGGTTCCAGTTACATGGATAGCTTTCAAGTCTTTATGAGGTTCGCCCATACATTTAACTAGTTCAGACATTGCTGCCAGGCTCAAGCCATGAATACGCCCTGCAGTTGCTTCTCTATTTATAAAACGATCTAAGAACTGCAGAGCTTCCCTAAAATTCATACCTCTCTAGGATATTGCACGAGAACTTAAGAAGCAGCACGATCTGTCTGATCTTTATCTCTTGATTCAATTTTTGGAAGTCCTCGCTCGACGACTGTTTCCTCATCTACAATCACACGACCTGCTGTATTGTCGCTAGGTAATTCATACATCGGGTCTAATAAAACTTCTTCAAGTATGGCTCTCAAGCCTCGGGCACCTGTTCCTCTCTCAAGGGCTTGTACGGAAATAGCATTCAAAGCTTCTTCGGTTACTTCAAGCTGTATGTCCTCAAACTCAAAAATTTTCTCATACTGTTTTATTAGAGCATTTCTCGGTTCGGTTAATATCTTCTTCAAGGCCTCCACATCAAGTTGAGAAACTGTAGCCACTACTGGGAGTCGTCCAATAAATTCAGGTATTAATCCGAACTTAACTAAATCCTCAGGTAGTACTCCTGAAAAAAGTGCCCCTAAATCTTTCTCTTGAGCAGAACGTATATCAGCCCCGAAACCAACGCCTGTGCCCCCAAGACGAGCTTCTATCGTTTCTTCAAGTCCCGCAAAAGCTCCGCCGCAAATAAATAAGATGTTTGTTGTGTCGATCTGTAAAAATTCTTGATGGGGGTGTTTTCTTCCACCTTGTGGTGGGACAGCGGCTTGTGTTCCTTCTAAAATTTTCAATAGCGCCTGTTGAACACCTTCACCAGAGACGTCCCTTGTTATTGAGGGGTTTTCACTCTTTCTGGCTACTTTGTCAACTTCATCTATGTAAATGATTCCTGTTTCAGCTTTTTTAATGTCGTAATCTGCAGCCTGTATTAGTTTAAGGAGAATATTCTCTACATCTTCGCCAACGTATCCCGCTTCAGTCAGGGCTGTGGCATCTGCAATAGCGAATGGAACATTAAGCATCCTTGCCAAAGTTTGTGCCATTAGGGTTTTGCCGCACCCAGTCGGTCCTATGAGAAGAATGTTCGATTTGGCCACTTCAACATCATCCACTGAAACGCTTGCTGTTTTTATTCTCTTGTAATGGTTGTAAACAGCTACGGAAAGTATCTTTTTAGCCTGCGCCTGACCGACAATGTATTCATCAAGGAAAGAAAATATTTCACGAGGTTTAGGTAGTTCTGTCAGAGTGAATTCAGAAGTTTCCGAAAGTTCTTCCTCAATTATCTCATTGCAAAGATCTATACACTCGTCGCATATGTACACGCCCGGACCGGCAATTAGTTTCTTTACTTGTTTTTGTGTTTTACCGCAAAATGAACACTTGAGGAGTTCACCGCTTTCTCCAAACTTGGCCACTTAAATCGCCCTTTCCTGCATTCTCTTATCTGCCATCACGGTCAGGTAACTGCCGAGATGGGTCCGCTGTTATCCGCAAAGTCTCTTGAATCTATTACTTCATCAATTATTCCATACTCCACTGCCTCTGCTGCTGTCATTACAAAATCGCGGTCAGTATCATCATGAATTTTTTCCGTTGACTGGCCTGTGTGTTGAGCTAGAACTTCCTCCAACTGAACTTTTAGCCTTTGAATTTCTCGTGATGCTAGTTCTATATCTGATACCTGACCTTCAGCTCCTGCATAAGGTTGATGTATTAGAACTCGGGCATGAGGAAGAGCAAGTCTCTTTCCTTTAGATCCAGCAGCTAGTAATACCGCTGCCGCTGAAGCGGCCTGACCGAAACAAATTGTCGTTATGTCAGGTTTTATGTATTGCATGGTGTCGTAAATAGCGAACAGAGCATTTATGTCACCCCCGGGAGAATTTATATAAAGGCTTATGTCGCGGTCTGGGTTCTCCGACTCTAAGTGTAAAAGTTGTGCACAAACCAAATTTGCGATCGTATCATCTATGGGCGTACCTAGAAAAATGATGTTCTCTTTCAAAAGACGCGAATAAAGATCAAAAGCTCTTTCCCCACGATTTGTCTGTTCGACAACCGTTGGGACCAGATAATTACTAATGCTTAAGTCAGCAAGAGTCATGATTCATCATCTCCGTCATTGTTTTTTTGGTCGACAACTTGATCATCCATCAAATCATCTTCGCTCAGATCGTCCGCACTTACATCATCATTTTCGCTTATTTTTGAGGTCATGTCAGGGATATCCGGTTCTTTGACCTCCAAAATTGATGAATTTACTTGATTTCCATCTTCATCTAGCAGATTTACTCGGTCGAAAACCCACCGTAAAGCAGCTTCTTTTGCTATATCTGCACGAACATCCATTAGTCTTCCAGACTGTTTCAAAGCATCATGCAATTCCTCTGCCGTCATTTGCATTTGTACAGCCATGTTCCCTAAATAGTTTTCAAAAGTTTCTTCCTCTTCATCCAAATATTCAACATAAGCAACTGCACGTAAACCTAAATCGATGCGAGCTGAAACTTCTGCCGTCTCGCGAAAATCTTTTCGTATTGTTTGGATTTCCCCCCCAGTAGCTTCCAAATATTTGTCCAGTTCAAGACCTTGCGAATTTAGTCTCATTTCTAGATCTCTTATTCTTCGATCAATTTCGCTTTCGATTAATTCCTCTGGAAGTTCAATCTCAACTAAATCACCTATTGCTTTAGCAATCAGATCACGGGCTAGCGCTCCGACCTGTTCACTTTTCGTTTCATTCATCCGGTGTCTAAGATCCACTAGCAATTCATCCGCTGTTTCAAATTCCGATACTTGAGAAGCGAAATCATCATTTACTTCAGGCAAAATACGGATCTGCACTTGCCCTACTTTGATAGTTATTGAAAATGAACTTTCTTCTTCTGTTGGATGCTTCGCTTCAAATTCAAGATGATCTCCTTCTGAGCTACCAATTAAATACTCATCAACCTCAGGTAGGATCGTTCCACTACCCACTTCGTAGAGATATTCAGTTGCACTAAGACCAGAAACCGCTTCACCATCTTGTGTTCCCTCTATGTCAATTGTGACAAGGTCACCTTCCTCAGTCGATTTTTCAGCCTCTTCGAGTGTTGCTAAATGTTTTCGCATTGAATCCAACTGGGTTTGGAATTCCTCTTCCGTTACTTCTGGTGAAGGAACTTCAACTTCTAGAGATCCATGTCCGCTTATGGAAGGTTTGGGTCGAATAGGGACAGTTGCATCGAATGTCACAGAACCGTGGCTTATGTCGCTCGTAATTTCGATTTCCGGCGGACCGATTGCATCCACTTCATTATTAATCAAAGCTCTTCCATAGTAGGTGGGTAATGAATGCTCAAGTGCGTCTTGTCTTCCTGCCGCTGGCCCAAGTCTCGCTTCAATTACTTTTCGGGGAATTTTCCCTGGTCTGAATCCAGGTAGCTTTATATTTTTTGAAATTCGTTTTAAAGCTTCATCAACTTCTTGGTCGAATTCTTCGTCGTCTATTACGACACTTAATTTAACTTTGTCGTTATTTTGGGTTGTTATTTTTGAATCCACAGACATGAGAGTGTATCGCCACACTTACTTCTCTAAACATCCTGATTATCTCTAATTTGCACCTCAGAACAGACTCTGACCGCTACCATCGATAGGAACTGCGGGTGTAGTTCAACGGCTAGAACCTCAGCCTTCCAAGCTGATGATGGGAGTTCGATCCTCCTCACCCGCTCAAAAACTACAGTTCGGACTGTTAAAACGTACATATACCTGCATGTGTGTGCGACACACAATAACTAGAAACAATTAACTATCTTATGTTTCAAAAATTTTGTTTTTTTTCACTTGCAGTCGTCTAGCATCGCGTTGTGCTAATTGCTCAAATTTCTGACCTCCACATTCGTGATCATCTGGGAATGTTTGGCGAACTTGTAGACACTTCAAAAACTCTAGAAAAAGCAGTTCAGCTATTAAACACTCTCGAACCTCAACCAGATGTGGTGTTAGCTACAGGTGATTTAACCGATGATGGAACTAAAGAACAGTATTCTCAGCTACTTGAAATTCTCTCCCCTTTAAGTGCTCCGCTCTTACCACTTCCCGGCAACCATGATGAACACTCAGAATTTCTTAATGCGTTCTCTTCAAAGCTTCCCGATGAACTACCAGAAAATCACTGTAGTTACGTAATCGATGATTTTCCAGTACGACTAATCGGTTTAGACACTTCCCTACCGGGGCGACATGATGCGCTTTTCAGCGAAGAGCATGAACTCTGGCTTTCCAACGTTCTGACACAAGAGAAAGACAAACCAACGCTCATTTTCACTCACTTCCCACCATTTGAAACCGGTATTAATTTCATGGATCTTGCTGGTTTGAAATCTGCTGATCGTCTCGAAAACATAATTAAAAATCACCCACAAGTTAAGTTGCTAGTTTCAGGTCATTTACACAGACCTATTCAAACATCATTCGGTTCGACGATGGTCTCTGTATGCCCTTCGACTGGCAATCAATTGAAACTTGATTTGAATCCAAAAAACGGTTCTGCTGTAGATGAACCTCCAGGCTTTCAACTTCACATATGGAAAAATGATCGTTTCGTTACTCATACCGGAACTATCTGGGACGGAAAGAAAATTGACATGTCTGAATATGTCGCTCATGTGAGCGAAAAAATTTCAAAAAACCAGGGCATCATAAAAGACTGAAATGTCGCCTTTCGCGGGCAACTTATTTGTAGAGTCAATACCTATGTCTGAAATTCAAATCACTGAGCATCCGCGTCGCGATCAGGTTTTCACACCGGATGCAACAGGCTTTATTGTCAATCTGGTTCGAGAGTTTCGTGATGAACGAAATGACTTGCTAGATGCCCGAAAGGTAAGGCAAGCAGATTTTGAATCTGGTTTAAGACCAGACTTCTTGGAAGAAACTAAAACTGTTCGCGAAGGAGACTGGAAAGTATCTCCACCTCCTGCTGATATAGCAGATCGCCGAGTTGAAATTACAGGTCCAACAGAACGCAAAATGATGATCAATGCGCTTAATTCGGGAGCACGGATATTCATGGCAGACTGTGAAGATTCCTCAACTCCAACTTGGAGCAACGTCCTGGAAGGACAAATAAATATACGTGACGCTTTTCGCCGTGAACTAGCTCTTGAGACAGAAGACAAGAAATACCGACTAAATGATGAAATAGCAACACTGTTTATAAGACCCAGAGGATGGCACCTTTCGGAGAAGAACGTTTTAGTAGATGGCATGCCGGCACCCGCTAGTTTGGTTGATTTTGGACTTGTCGTATTTCATAACGCACAAAATTCGATCCAACGTGGAACAGGACCCTATTTTTACCTGCCGAAACTTGAAAGCCACAAAGAAGCAAGGCTGTGGAACAAAGTGTTTTGCTACGCTCAAGAAACTCTAGGCATCCCTCATGGATCAATTAGAGCAACTGTGCTAATCGAAACAATTCTTGCTGCGTTCGAAATGGATGAAATACTTTATGAACTTAAAGATCACTCTGCGGGCCTAAACGCTGGGAGGTGGGATTACATTTTTAGCGTTGCTAAAAAATTCTCTTCAGACTCAGCTTTCGTTTTACCTGACCGTTCCGATGTCACTATGACAGTTCCTTTCATGCGTGCTTACACAGAACTCATGGTTTCCACATGTCATAAAAGAGGCGCCCACGCAATTGGTGGAATGAGTGCATTTATACCAAACCGCAGAGACCCTAAAGTGACAGAAGAAGCCCTTAAAAAAGTTTCAGCGGATAAAAGCCGTGAAGCGACAGATGGTTGCGATGGAACATGGGTCGCTCACCCTGATCTAGTGGAAATTGCAATTGAAGAATTCAACAAAGTTCTTCAAGACAGACCTAATCAAATCGATCGACTTAGAGATGATGTTTCTGTATCTGCTGAAGATCTACTATCAATAGATCAAACAGGTGGAGCAATAACTCTAGAAGGTCTAAGAATCAACGTGGAGATAGGTTTGCGTTACATTGCTTCATGGTTAGCTGGTACCGGTGCTGCTGCGATCAATAATCTTATGGAAGATGCAGCCACCGCCGAAATCAGTAGAGCACAAGTGTGGCAGTGGGTTCACCATGAAAAAGAACTAGATAATGGTGAAACTGTGACTACTGACCTAGTTAAAAACATTATCGAGCAGGAAATAGCTGCTATAGAAGAAGACATGGGAACAGAACAATTCAACGCTTTTCCCTTTGATCAAGCAAGGAAAGTTTTTGAAGAAGTAGCTTTGGCGGATGAATTTGTAGATTTCTTAACCTTGCCCGCTTACGAAATTATCGATTAATAACCGCCAGATTATTAACAAGAAAGGCAACAATGAAAGAAAGTTTCAAGAAGCAAGTAGAAGATCTTGAACAGGATTGGTCGAATAACAAACGTTGGGATGGAATCAAAAGAGACTATTCGGCGGAGGATGTGGTTCGCCTACGAGGATCGATACTCCCTCAATATTCTTTAGCAGAACATGGTGCAAAATTGCTTTGGGAGAGGCTCCACAATATGGACTATGTGCATGCTTTAGGAGCTCTAACTGGTGGACAGGCAATCCAATATGTTAAAGCTGGCCTTCCTGCAATTTATTTATCTGGCTGGCAGGTAGCCGGTGATGCTAATCTTTCTGGAGAAATTTACCCTGATCAAAGTTTGTACCCCGTCAATTCCGTTCCTTCAGTAGTCGAGCGGATCAACAATGCTCTTAGGCGTGCAGATCAAATCGAATGGACTGAAAATAATGGTGAAGCTACACGAGAGTGGATGGCGCCAATTGTTGCTGATGCTGAAGCTGGTTTCGGTGGAGCTTTAAATGTCTTTGAGCTAACTAAAAGTATGATTGAAGCTGGTGCCGCCGGTGTCCATTTAGAGGACCAACTTTCATCTGAGAAGAAATGCGGACACATGGGAGGCAAAGTCTTAATACCCACCCAACAACATGTCCGTACCCTAACTGCATCGCGTTTAGCTGCCGATGTAATGGGTGTTCCCACAGTTTTGATAGCCAGAACCGACGCTCTAGGCGCGAATCTAATAACTAGCGACATTGACGACCGAGACAAAGAATTTCTTACCGGTGAACGAACACCAGAAGGCTTTTTCTCCACAGAACCTGGAATGGCCACTCCGATTATGAGAGGTTTGGCTTACGCTCCTTACTCTGATCTGATTTGGTGTGAAACAAGTACACCAGACCTAGAGGAAGCGAAAACTTTCGCTGAAGGAATCCATGCAGAATTTCCAGACAAAATGCTGGCTTACAACTGTTCGCCTTCATTCAACTGGAGATCACATCTAGATGATGAAACGATTGCAAAATTCCAAAAAGAGCTCGGCGCTATGGGATACAAATTCATCTTCATTACCCTCGCCGGATGGCACGCCTTGAACGCTTCAGCTTTTGACCTAGCTGTTGGATACACAGATAGAGATATGAGTGCTTATGTAGATCTTCAGGACCGCGAGTTCGAAATGGAGTCTGACGGATACTCCGCTACACGTCATCAACGTGAAGTAGGTGCCGGTTACTTCGATGATGTTTCGACGGTTATAACTGGTGGATCAGGTTCGACTCTGTCACTGTCAGGTTCAACCGAAGAAGAACAATTCTGATCTGAAGTGGCATTTAGATAAAACTTGAACTAAATAAATACAGTATGAAATTGTCTTCAAAACTAGCTTCTCGCTACTTACTAACGATTCTTTCTATCATCTTTTCTATTTCACTACTTGGCACTGTTTCTGCTGCCGGTTCAACTATTCCCTTGGGAGTACTAATTGAGAACGGTGTCATTTTTCCAATTGTTGAGAACACGTCTTTGGGGAGGATAGTAACAACCCCATGCAATACAGAAATTATTCACAACGGCGGTGAATTTTTAGAAGCAGTTGATGTGGTACTTGATCCAGGTCACGGAGGTCCAGAAACTGGTTCTGTGGGAGCTAACGGACTTGTTGAAAGGGACCTCAATCTTATACTCGCACTTCTAGTTGAAGAAGAACTTTTGTCCTTGGGTTATACAGTTGCTCTAACTCGTAGAACTGATCTTCATATGCCTATCCGTCAAAGAACAGCGATTGCTAACTCTCTTTCCCCTAAAGCGTTTGTTTCAATTCATCACAATGGAGGTGCTCAAAGAAGGTCAGATGACCCTGGTACGGAAACTTTTCATCGGGTAAATAGTTCTGAATCGAAACGTTTAGCCGGATTATTATTCGAAGAAGTTTTCGAATCTTTCAAAAACTATTGGGTTCCCTGGGTTAAAACTGTTCACAATGGTGCATCGTCACGACTTTCTGAACCAGGTCGTGATGCTTACGGCATACTTCGTAATACTCCCGACGTGCCTACTGCGATAGTTGAAGCTGCGTACCTTTCAAATCCACCTGAAGCAGAGCTTCTAGTACTACCTGAAGTTCAACAAGTTGAAGCTGAGGCTATAACAAGAGCGATCCATCGTTTTATTTCAACTTCTGATCCAGGTTCAGGTTTCAGACCTTCTTTTATCGATGGAGTCATGACGGGAACAGGAACTGCTAGAGGGTGTGTTGATTCAAAACATGGAGAAGATTTAACAGTAACTGTTGCTTACAGCAATGAAGAGTTTGAATCATTAACCTATGCGGCAAAAAAAACTGGTATGAGTATTGAAGAGTTTCAATTGTTCGGTGTGCATGCTTTAGACCTTTTCTTAAAGCTTGATTCCGGCAGTACCTCTTCAGAGGAAAAGATTTCAACTCCTAGGGTTTCTGGATCCAATGTTTCGAAGGTCAACTGGTCTGCTGAAAGTCAGCCAGCGCTTGCGAGAGTTGGTAGAGAATATGGTTTTAGTTCCTCAGAAGTTCAAAAACTCGGAGCTACTTTAATGGTTTTTCTAACCAGTTTGGAATGATCAACCACTAGTTGATCTCTGGAGATTTTCGGTCAGCTTTTAATTTTGACCGACGTTTTTTGACTTGAAGTCTTCTTTCGTTAGAGCTACGACTTGGTTTTGTCGGTTTTCTTTTTTTCTCAACCTGAACAGCATCGATAAGCGTTTTTTCCATTCTTTGTATCGCTTTTTTCCTATTTCTGTTTTGTGAACGAGTTGAGTCTTCAACAACTCTCAAAGATTCACCGATTTTTTCTATGATCAGACTTTTTGTGTGATCATCAATTTCCGTTAAGTGAGTTATAGACAATTCTGCTTCTACACGTGTGTTTGACTTGTTTGCGTGTTGACCTCCAGGACCGCCTGAAGGATTGAAGTTCCAAACAATCTCTGAAACAGGAATACGGAGGTCCGGTTTTATGAAAAGGTAATAGTCTTTTCCAAATGACATATATTCAGGTTAGAAGTTCTCTTAAGGTCATGGAGGGATCCGGCGTTTAGCACCCCCGGCAGGATTCGAACCTGCGGCCAGCGGAATAGAAGTCCGCTGCTCTGTCCGGACTGAGCTACGGGGGCTAAATCATTTCTTGTGTCTTTAAGGTTATCGTCACCTTGAAGGGTGCTGAGGTAGTTTTGTTTTGATCTCCTATTTTTTTCTTAGACGCTCCGGGGATACATCTGCATAGTTCAAACCTGTTTCATTGAAATGTTCAGAAGGTTTTCCCTCTGTTATCAAGTCTGATAAAAGTCTTCCAGCTCCAGGGGATGTCATTATTCCTGTTCCGCCTTGTCCCACGAACCAATAAAATGAACTGTCATCAGAGTCAACTCCTATGACCATTGATCGGTCTGGAGCGAAAGTTCGTAGACCAGTCCAAGCTGTTTGAACACTACGAATATCTAAAGTTGTTGCTGTATTAATACGCTCTATTGCCAATGCAACATCGGCTTCATCATGTTTCGCATCACAAGGTTCAGAAGGGTTTTCTTCAGCTAAAGAGCAGAGAAACTGGTGGCCGTCTGGTTTGCAGTAAAAACGTAAATCTATGTCAGCTATCATCGCCCATCTCTGCATGTCAGGCTCGTTACTGTTTACTGTGAATGCTGTTCTTCTTTTCGGTTGTAAACCGACAGGTTCAACTCCGGCACGTGATGCGACTTGATCACCCCAAGCTCCGGCTGCATTGACGATTAGATCAACAGGAATTTCTCCTGTTTTTGTTTCAAGAATCCAGGAATCACCGCTTCGTGTTGCTGAATCAACTCGTGTTGAAGTTTTAATTCGACCTCCATTTTTTCGAAAATGGTTCAAATAAGCCTGATGCAAACAATGAACGTCTATATCTCCTGCTCCTTCGTCTACAACAAAACGATCTAAACCTTCTTCTCGAATTGCCGGGAACCTTTTTTTCGCTTCGGATTTGCTGATTTCTTTAGTAGGTATCCTCCCGGAACTATTTTCCTCTAAAAAACGGTCTACCGATGCACTCTGTTCAGCAGTTGCTATGTGTATGACATCTCGCGGTATTACGAAAACATTTTCTGTTAAGCCTTCAGGCGGATTCAAAAGAAAATCAACACTTGCTTTAGCAATGCTTCTACTTGATTCAGCTCCATCATTTTCCAGCAGCAGAGCAGCTGAGCGTCCTGTTGTGTGATACCCCAGTTGATCTTCTGCTTCTACAAGAATGATTTCAAGACTGGCATCGGCTTTTAACAAATGGTACGCGGCGGTAGCGCCTGCTATTCCCCCACCGATAACACCTACACGTTTTCGCAAATTTCCAATCCTTTACCCTTAAGAAACATCATCTCATAAAATTCATCTAAAAAAATAGGCGGTTGAAGGCTTTTCGTGGCGTATCATGACCTCACTTGGTGACCGTAGCTCAGCTAGGTTAGAGCACCTGTTTGTGGTACAGGATGTCGGGGGTTCAAATCCCCTCGGTCACCCCAAACATATTTAATATCTGTGTTTAATAGGCGGTCTTTAGTAAGATCGTTGAATATGCGCCTCTAGCTCAATTGGCAGAGCATTTGACTCTTAATCAACAGGTTCCGGGTTCAAGTCCCGGGGGGCGTACTCATAAACACAGAATAATGGAGAGGCGCCCTACTCGAAGGATGCCTAGTCTCAGCGGGTGGTTTTCTCCAGCATTGAAAGGATCCATTCTCCGGATGTTGTTGGAGCGTGATGCGGTGGATCGTTTGGTGATGTACACGTCGGAATACATTCGATGAGGGTGTCATATGCGGGTTGGTGAAAAAAAACAATCGAAAGGCGGTCATTAGAGTGACCTTCGGGGATGACTACACGGTGGTAAGTGGATTTCCATCGGTCGTTGGTCCAAGAGGCCATGAGGTCACCCAGATTGACGACAAACGCATCAGATACGAGCGGAATATCCTCCCATTTTCCATCACTTGATTTGATTTGCAATCCGGGCTCACCGTCGTGGAAAAGGATGGAGAGACTACCCCAGTCGGTGTGTTCACTTCGCCGGAACTGACCCTGATCTGCGGGTCGCTCGAGTTCTGGGTAGTAGTTGACCGTCAGACTGGTGATGTGGTCGCGGATCTTGTCGTCAAACCAGTGCTCGTCGAGATTGAGGGCTAGCGCCATCAATCTCATGAGACGAGTCGCTAGATCTTCCATAACCTCGTAATAGGTCTCGAAGGCATGCTTGAAGCCTTCAGGTCGTTCTGGCCAGATGTTCGGAGTGAAGAAAGCCTCACGTCCCTCTCGTAGACCAGATCGTAGGGCGACCTCATGGTCATCGAACCGATTGATGGAGAATGCCTCACATAAGTCTGGCGGGGTCACGATGTCTCGCGACAATGCCAGCGTGGACGTCTCGATTGGTGTGAACCCTCGATAAACACCAGAGTCGCCGATGCAGCACATTTTTTCCTCATAAGGAAGCGAGAAGAACTCGCGTGATACGGCTTCTATCCCCTTAATTACCTCGTCAGATACGCCGTGGCCAGTGACTACAAGAAACCCGGTGTCTTCGCATGCTTGGCGGATTGTCTCCACTACCTCTTCGCGGTGTGCGCCCGGTTGGGAAGCGCCGGTTAGATCCACCAGTGGTATTCGCATAGTGACGTACCTTCCCACTCAGATGTTGATGAGGTTGGTGATGATGGGCGGAAGTTCCTTCTCGGGCAGCAGGTAGCGAGCAAGGAGGATCGTCTCAGAGCGCCCCTTGGTGTCAAGCCAGTTGTCCGTGCCCGGATCCTCAGGTCCAACGAACATCTTGATGGTTCCGTCAGGTTTCCGTAGTGCCTGCGCATCATTGATACACACGTATTGGCCGTCACGGAACTCGGGAGACTCAAGCCACCAGTTGTTCAGATGCACGCTCCAATAGCGACACGACGGCGGGTCGAGCTCGAGTTCGAGTGCCTGTCCCGCCTCGAGTTGGACATAGCAAAGTTGGTAGTGGTTGTGCGGCGTGCCGGCCATTTCCGACACGAGATCGGCGGCGGCTTCATTCATGACGTTTGGGCGTTGGCGGAGCTCTTCGGAAAGTCGCATCGTCGCAGCATTGACCCAGTTCAGTCCGATACCGAGCAGACCTAACACGGATGAAATCTGATTCGCATCAAGCTCGGGACGGTGCCCGAGTTCTGGCGAGACCTGTTCGACTTCAAACGTGGCCTTCACGCCATTGATTCTGTCATGGGTGTACTCACGAATGATAACGAATGCGGCGTCGTCGCCGAGATCAAGGTGGTTGGCACCACTGTCGGGGCCGCCGACGGTCAACGAGAATGTGCCATCAGTATTGATGTTCAACTCGCCGTCGTGGAGGTCGGCCACCACCCGATCCACTGCACCAGCACGATATGCAGTAAACGAGATGTAGGGCGACTCACCGCGGGTTCCCGTTATCCGATATTGTCCCCTCCTGGCTGTGCTGAACTGGTGATAGATCGTGTCAGGACAATCCGCAAAGACCTTTCGGGTCGGCGACTCGGGGAAGAACAGCTCCGGCTTGTACCCGCTCGGAAACTCCAGGAACTGTTCCTCTCGATATGCGAGCTGACGAAGAATGAAACGAAGTCCGTCGGCACGCTCGACATCAGTCGGCGCAGATCTGAGCACTTCATGACCCATGGTTTTGAGGCTGTCAGTGAACGCATCCCATGCATCTCTCAGTTGCTGCTCGTTGGACGATGTGTCGGACTTAGTCATTGTTCATCAGAATCCCTCCTAAGCCCAGAAGGCGAAAATTAGCTGGCTAATTCAGGACTATTAGCGGTAACCGCGGCGCTCAGCCGTCGGCAGTCTCCGGTCCAATGATCCCTCCGACCTCAGAGATGACGTCAGCTGGAAAGCCACTACGTTCAGAATGTTCTTGCACGAGACCCTCATCAGCCGCCTCATAAATACAGAAGGACTTATCGGCTGTTCCGTAGGAATGTCTCCATGAGATGTCCTTACCTTCAGCTCGCATCGCATCCAAAGTTTCGTTGGAGTGCGCCGCAGCTCCTTGCAACTCTTCAGGGCCCATTTCGCCCATGCCGGGCATTGACCGCTCTATCACATACAGAGGCATTGCTTACCACCCTTCAATCTGGCGACGGCCCACGCCACCACTCGCTGCTGAAGGTACCACGTTCGAAGAGAATTCGTCAATCCATCCCTGAGGTGTGTGGGCGACGTAGGTATCCCTAGTTCTCTTTAACTGATTTTGTCGAAATCATGGCGAAAAATAGCCCCCAGAAAGCGCCACCGAGAAGGCCTCCGATCATCTGCTGTAAAACGTTGGCTCCGCCCGCGCCGATTCCTAATAGTGGGATGAGAAGGGTCAGGTAAGCAACACCTACCATTCTTCGACCAATGCGCCGTTGACGTAAGCCTATTGAGACAAGAAACGCCGCTAATAAAGGGGATGGAATAAAGGCAGCTAAAGCCTCGATTCCTCCAAGTGTTCCATCTCTCGAAAAGAGTTCTTCAGCCGAGGCAACAAAAAAACCTGTGAAGAGACCAGTAAATATCGCCGCTGAAAATATCCGGCCACTGATTCGCACCGAGAAGTCGTCTCGGGTATTAGTCTCTACTTCCGTTTTGAATAGGTTCAGTGTCGGGCATCATTTTATTTAACACAAAGTAGACAGGACAGAATCGAGTCGCTGGGCTTATGATCTGCAATCCTGCCACAATGCCAGCAATCCATAACCACTGTGTTGAGACTGTTGCTGCCAGTATCACGCTGAGCATGTTGGTAGCTCCGACAATTCCATCATGTGCTCGAATCTTCTTTTGCATTTAAATCCTCTTTCTTAATTTAATCAAACGCCGTTATTTCGTAGATTAAACAATAAGACAACCCTGTGCAATTATCTCTAAGTAATCCTTATCCAGTTATGGATTAATCGGTGCTTTTCACCAATACGTGAAGACGAGGAAAAAAACCGGCTACATGTGTCATCTGGTGTAGCAGTGATCGATCAAGGGTGGTCTCGTGAACTGTTTGGGACTTAGCAGGCAAGGTACTCCCCCAGTTTTGCAAGTAGAACCAAGCAAACTTCAAGATCGGCCACCTCAATAAACTCATCCGGACGGTGGGCCACAGCGATGTCTCCCGGACCCCATAGAACTGCAGGGATACCAGCTGTCTGAAAAAGGCCGGCTTCGGTTCCATAAGACACGACATCTACCGGCAGAGTGCCGCCATTCGCTGACACTTCATCAGACAGAAGAACCTTCATCAAGTCGAGGGCCGGTGAGTCATCGTGCCATTCGAGACCGTCGATCTCACAAATCATCTCAGTCTGGATTGAAGCTTCCGGATACACAGATCGCATCTCTTCTAACAAGGTGGTCTCCAATGCCGCCATCCTTTCCTTCACGAATGAGGCATCCTCAACCTGTACTGGTCTCATCTCCCAGTCAAACCAACAACGGTCAGCGACCACACACCGCCCCTGTCCACCACTAATCGTTCCTACATTGAAGGTGGTCGGTGGAGGGTCATAAGGGCTGGGGCTGGGAGCTCGAGTGGTCATGTCATCTGCCAGTCCCAGTAGACCAGAAATCCAACGCGTGGCGTAGTGCACTGCACTGACTGCCTCTGCAGGGACTGAACTATGACCGTTCATCCCAGTCACTGTTGTTCTATATTCGTAGCAGCCTTTGTGCGCCCCTACGGTACGGAGTCCAGTCGGTTCACCGATTACAGCTGCCGACGGTCGCACTCCACGCTCCTTCAGATCAGCCAATAGAACCGGTGCTCCGTGAAAACCATCCTCTTCATCGAAAGTCAACGCAATATGTATTGGAACAGTCAGGTTAAGTGCAGCGTAGGTGGGAGCCATTGCCAGCACACAGGCCACAAATCCTTTCATGTCTGCCGTCCCTCGGCCGTAGACTCGACCGTCACGGCGATCAGCTTTAAACGGAGGTGTCGTCCAGTCCGCTGGATCCACTGGGACAACATCTGAGTGGCCCGAAAGCACTACCCCACCTTCGATATCAGGACCAATGGTGGCAAACAGGTTAGCCTTCGTCTGAGTGTCATCGTAGGTTAAGACCACCGTGGCTCCCAGAGATTCGAGACGAACCCTAACATCGTCGATTAAATCTAGATTTGGAGTGAGAGCCACCGTATCGTAAGCAATCAGAATGTCCAGAAGATCCAGAGCCTCTCCGGCCGGCGGCGCTTTAACACTCTCAACCATGAAGAAACCTTACAATGACGTTTAATTGCTTCATGCTTCTAGTTCTCACATTGACTATCTTCCACATTTTTTGCTTCTGAAGCCTTTTATCTCGATTCAGCAACTATGGCAAGATTTTCCAAAGTGGCTTCCATGCTTTTAAGATTGTGGGCGGCTCGGTCAGAAACACCACTAACGATCCAACCGATTTTGGCTCCCAACCATGTTCTTTTATCTGTCCACGACTCCGTAACTAGACAACCATTTTCAGTGGCTTCAATCTGATAAGACCATTCACACCATGCTTTTCCGGCTACCTGAAGAGAAAAAGACAATTTTTTCGGTGGTTCACATTTTGTAATCAGGACTTTTGTAGACCAGCGACGGGCACCGTTTTGATTTTTTCCTCGGAAAATAGCGCCTTCCTGAACTTCACTCACACCTTTTTCCCAGCGACCGCCATTATTTTCTGGCGATAAATCTCCCATTGATTCAAGGTTTGAAATAATTTCCCATGCTTCTTGAGGGGAGGCTGAAATTTTTCTACTTGTTTCCACTTTATTTTTCATTTTCACTCCAATTGCTTTTCTGTCTAGTTGCCTGGATCCACCGCTGATGCTTCTGTTAATTCCTCTGCATCAGTACTCCAATCCTCGTATTGAATGATTTTCATCTCGCCAAAGCGTTCACGGAGCCAACCATCACGGTGATCAAGAAGACCCAGCTTTTTACAATTCGGAACAATCTTTGAAAAAAGTAAATGTTGAAAGCGTTGTTGTGAGCGGGTGTTCGACAGCATTGATTCGATTTCAGAATTAGAAACTCCGAATGTAGGCCACAGTTCTGGATTGAGTGTTCTTCTACGCATTAAATCACACGCCTCATAAGCAAACTCTTGACGTTCTCGTAATTCATTTGAAGATAGATCATCATAAACCTTCTGCAGAGAAAGAATCCCGAATGCCACATGACGGGCCTCGTCAGCCATTACATAACGGAGCATC
>Ga0206683_10000176_pt1 | contig 47059 bp, 50 predicted proteins | sample M280m12015metaG_FD_155483 | JGI IMG/M metagenome (GOLD analysis project Ga0206683, IMG submission 155483) | Ammonia-oxidizing marine archaeal communities from Monterey Bay, California, United States - M2 80m 12015 | ecosystem: Environmental > Aquatic > Marine > Intertidal zone | place: USA...
GGCTATGGGCTCTATATTATTAGCTAAAGAAACACCTAAAATAGGTGGCGATACTCTATTTGCAAATATGTACAGAGCCTATGAAACCCTTTCCACTGGCATGAAAAAGACTCTTGAAACCATGAAGGCCTGTCATTCCAGCAGGCATGTTTTTGGGGCCCATACTGGCTATGCTGAAGCTTCCAACCAGCGTATTAGTAATCCTGAGTTGGCCACTCAAGATGCAATTCACCCTGTGATCATTACACATCCTGAAAGTAAACGAAAAGCCTTGTATGTAAACCCTGAATTCACAGTTAACTTCGAAGGCTGGACTGTGGAAGAGTCTAAACCTCTTTTAGATTATCTAGCCGAACACACCACACAACAGGAAAATACCACTCGTTTTCAATGGAAACCTGGATCCATAGCTTTTTGGGATAATCGCTGCACTTGGCACTTCGCCCTCAATGACTACCCCGGTGAAACACGTTTAATGCATCGCATTACTGTTGAGGGATCAGCACTCAGCTAAGCATGCCTGACAGATACACTAGTAAACATATTGAGACTTGGCGACAAGAAGGGGCAGTGGTTGTGCCCTTGTTCTTTAAAGAAGAAGAAATAAAAGGAATTGTGACCGACTTTGAAGAAGTATTTCCTGGTCGTAAAGCCGAAGCGGAAGCATTGAACAAGAAGAAAAAGGGAGAAGTGGGTAATAAGCTGCCTTTACAACTCTCAGGTAAAAAGATGGGTAAAACCACCATGGAACAGTTCAGAAACTTTGAAAATATTCCCTTTGATTGTTCGAGTGCTCTTAACCTTATCGCGGTGCACCCAAGTTTAATTGAATTTGCCCGTTCCGCTCTAAGAACTGATGATGTAAGACTATATCAAGCTCAAGCCTGGGCTAAGTTCACTGGTGAAGCAGACTTTGATCAGGCCTTTCACTGTGATTTTGGTAACCACACCCTCACCGTTCCTTCTAAAGATGAATGCCTTAATTCCATTACTTTCATAATTTATTTTACCGACGTCAGTGAAGCCCATGGGCCTACTCATTACGTTAAACGTAGTGACAGCAAAAGCTTCGATGGCATGAAAAGGTTTCTTAAGCACCGTGAAGACCTTGAGCATCAAAAGGAACTTAGAAAATTTGAGTGTAGTGCTGCAGGGCCTGCAGGCACCTTACTGGCGTACGGAATAGATGTTTTCCATCGTGGTACCAACCTAACTGAACCCTTGGGTTACCGTTATGCAGTCACTTCTTGTTTCAAAAAAGCGGGTAATGATGCCATAGGCTATACTGCTTGGCCCTGGCACTTTAACAAACCATGGCACAAAATTTTTGAGCATGCGACACCAGAACAACTCCTTTGCTTTGGAGTCCCACTACCAGGGGATCCTTTCTGGAATGAAGATACCTTATCGCTTGCTCAGTTGAGATACCCGAAATGGAATATGTCAGATTACTTAAAACCAAACAAATCTAATTAGGAGAAAAATATGATTTCAGAACAACAAAAACCTGTCAGTTCAGGTTTCGGAGCCAAGAGTGAGCCGGCTGAAGTGATGGCTGATATAGACTTGAGTGGTAAGACTGCCTTGGTAACCGGAGGTTATTCTGGGATCGGAACGGAAACCAGCCGAGCTTTGGTGGATGCTGGGTGTGATGTATATATTCCAGCTCGAAGAACAGATGTCGCGGTTAAAGAGCTTGAAGGCATAGTTCCAGCCGCACATATTGTTGAAATGGATTTAGCTAACCCTAAATCCGTGCAAACCTTTGTTGATGATTTCTCGAGCCAGGTTAGTAAGCTTGATATTCTTATCAACAATGCAGGTGTAATGGCTTGTCCTGAAATGCGGACCTCTGAAGGATGGGAATTGCAATTCGCTGTTAACCAAATAGGTCATTTTATTTTAACCAAAGGATTATTGCCCCTTATGCAGGCTGCTGAAGGCGCTCGCCTGGTAACCCTATCATCCACAGGACATAAAATATCCGGTATTCGTTGGGACGATATTCATTTTAACGACTCAGAGTACGAGAAGTGGACCGCTTATGGACAATCAAAAACAGCTGCCAGTCTTTTGGCAGTTGAAGTTGATAAGCGTATGAAGGACAGTGGTGTCAGGGCTTTTGGCGTACATCCGGGTGGCATCATGACCCCCCTACAAAGACACTTAGAACAAGAAGAAATGGTTGCTTTGGGTTGGATGGATAAAGACGGACAACCGACTGAGCGCGTGGCCAAAATGTTTAAAAGCGCGACACAAGGGGCATCCACTACTCTGTGGGCCGCTACCAGTCCTCAACTAGATGGCATTGGCGGAGTCTACTGTGAAAACTGCGAAGTGGCTGCACCCACTGATGATGGTGAAAACGCTCGTTTTATTGGAGTCAATGATTGGGCCGTTGATTCTGATGAAGCCAGTCGTTTGTGGGACGAAACTGAGCATATGCTCAGTTAACACCTTCGACCATCACAACTAGTCGCTCGGCAGCCAGCTGCTGTATCCGGTAGGCCTCTTGGTAGTCCTCAGATTGGTAACAAGCCTTGGCTTGTTCTAGGGAATCGAATTCTACCAGCACAGTGCGCTCGTAGCCGTCGCCTTCCACTTCAATTTGCTTTCCTCCTCTGACTAAAAATCTACCTCCATGTTTCTCAATAGCAGGTCCTGCTAACTGGATATAATCTGAATAGATTTCAGTATTGGTGACGTGACATCGAACCATCCAATAAGCATTCATTACTTTTTAATTCTCGTTGCTAAACTTAGCTTGGCATATTCTTTAGGGGCTGATAGTGCGTTCATCACTACAAAATCTAATTGCAACATATTGAGTCTTTTTACAGTTTTAACCTCTAGATATTTGGTACCTTGAGCCGGAACAACTACCAAATCATCATTGTTAGTAAAGGTATACTCAGACTTGTTCTTTAAAAGGAATTTAGCATCTGAATTATTCTTAATGGTTAAGCCCACAATTTGATTTCTACTGTTGTAGCTTGCTGATTCAATTGACAAACTGGCCTCCAATAAAGGATTGAGATTTCTTTTGAGTCCTAAAAGAGTATTTTTAAACCAGACCACAGTGCGTCTTTGTTCAAGGGCTTTCTTAACCGAATTTTCACTTTTGGAATTAGCAAAAACTAAAGTCACCGGTCGGTGACCTCCTGCATGAGGTTTATAATCCCAATCGATTAAATTATGTACATCTGATGTGCCGATTATTGCTAAATCGTTATCTATAGCGATTTGGAAAGCTTCTTCTGAATACGAGTTTCCATTGACTACTTCAATGCCGTGTAGAAGGTTTTGAGTGATTAACCTTTTATGCATAGGAGTAAGTTCAGCTATGCCATCTGACTTCTGAGATCCCCACATGGGATGATTCCAAAACAGGAAAGCCCCTTGATCATTGGCAGCTTGGATAGCCTTTTCAGCAGGCCACATTCCAGCTAAAGCATAAAATTCCATTGTTTTTCGGTCTCGTCCTTTTATTTCTTCAAGTCTACTATTTAACTCCGCTTGCATTTCTTCTTCCTTTGTTAGATCCACATCGATCAACTTATTTGCGTCTTTAACAAACACTGCATTGATGTGTCCAGGCGGCATGTTACGTGTGATTTCAGACCCGTTGATAACCAAGATATCTTGTTTCCCAGCTGCTGCTTTGGCTTCAACGAATGATTGGTTTCGATCTGGATGTGGAATATCTGATTGATGGGGTTGATACTCTAGATGTTCCGTTATAGCTAAAACATCCACTCCATCACGTAAAGCTTCACCCACCCTGATATTAGGCCAAACGTGACCGTCTGAGAAGACTGAATGGGTGTGTAAATCTGTTACCAGAGTCTTGTGTTGTTGAGTATCAGGAAAAGTTATAGGACGATCACCATTCTCATCTTTTGAAAAGGAACCACCAGATCCATGAGCATAAATCGTTAAACTAAAAAATAGAGCAATCAGAAATGAAATAGAGTTTTTCATAAGTATTTAAAATATTAACCTAAAAATACAGTATAGCAGTGTGAATTCTTGGTTTTTAGTAACAACTCGTCCTTTTAAGTTAATGAATCACCCAAAGCGAAGTTGGAATAACGATGGCCCACATCAAAACCGCCAAAACCAATGGTTTAACAGATATCTGTTGAATGGCAGATCGATCAATTTGTGTACCGATACAAAAAAGACCCGTCAGTAAGCAGATTTTATTAATGGTTTTCAATATGTGGTTGACCTCTACTGAAGGCATTAACAAAGAATTCAATGCAACTGCTAATATAAAGAACAGAATGAAAATAGGAAATCCGAACCTTTCTCTCTTTTCTCTAAAATACCAAGCGGAAAATAAAACTAAAGGAACAATCCATAAAGTTCTTCCCAACTTTAAAGTTGCAGCGACTTCTATCGCTCTTTCACCCATCACCGAAGCAGCACCGATGACAGAAGCGGTGTCATGAATAGCCAGAGCAACCCAAGACCCAAATTGGTCTTCCGTTAGACCTATCCAGTTACCTAACAGAGGAAAAAATATAACAGCCAGTGCATTTAAGATAAAAACGATAGACAGTGCTGGAAGCAAATCTTCTGGTTTGGCTTTGATCACAGGAGCAACAGAAGCCATAGCTGTGCCTCCACATATTGCCGTACCTGACGCTAATAAATACGATTGCTTTTTTGTTACTCCTAAGAGTTTTCCTAAACCTATGACTACAAAAAAGGTGACTAATACAAACCCAGAAATCCAGGGAAGGTAATCTTTACTAATATCAGTTACCTGGGTAACGCTGATGCTACCTCCTAAAAAGACAATACCAGTTTGCAGAATTCTGGTTCCATACTTCCGAGTAAAAAAATCTTTAGGGATAGTAATGATGTATGAGAGGAAGATTCCTAATATAAGAGCTAAGGCAGCATGGTTTAACCAGAGTGTAGCGGTTAAAAAAATAACAGTTAGTAAGTAAGGCATTTTATTTGGTGGGCCCTCCAGGACTCGAACCTGGGACCAATGGATTATGAGTCCACTGCTCTAACCAACTGAGCTAAGGGCCCTTGAGTTATTTTAACTAAGCTCAACTGGTAACTGCAACGAGTTAATCGTCTAGAAAACCTCTTAAGTGAGAAGAGCGAGTTGGATGTCTTAGTTTTCTTAAAGCTTTGGCTTCTATTTGACGGATCCGTTCTCGGGTTACATCAAACTGCTTACCCACCTCTTCTAGAGTATGATCTGTGTTCATACCTATGCCGAATCTCATCCTTAAAACCTTGGCTTCCCTAGCGGTTAAACTACCTAAGATATCATCTGTAGCTTCAGTTAAATTGTCTTCGGTTGCGGCATCGCCTGGAGAAGGAATTGCTGTATCTTCAATGAAATCTCCAAGAGTTGTGTCGTCTTCATCTCCTATCGGTGTCTCAGTGGATATAGGTTCTTTAGCAATCTTAAGTACCCTCCGGATCTTGTCTTCAGGGAGTTCCATACGATCACCAAGTTCTTCGGGTGTAGGCTCTCTTCCCATTTCCTGAACCATCTGACGAGACACTCGATTGAGCTTATTAATAGTTTCAATCATATGAACAGGTATACGGATGGTCCTGGCCTGATCAGCTATTGATCGAGTGATAGCTTGTCTAATCCACCAAGTTGCATATGTTGAGAACTTATACCCTCTTCTGTATTCAAATTTATCAACTGCTTTCATCAAGCCAATATTACCCTCTTGAATTAAATCTAAAAATTGTAGTCCTCGGTTTGTGTATTTTTTGGCTATTGAGATAACCAAACGTAAGTTGGCTTCTACCATATCCTTTTTGGCTCTTCTTATTTTGGCTTCGCCTATGGACATCCTTCTATTGATATCTTTAATATGTGCAATTTCTAAGCCAATAATCTTTTCTAGTTTGGCTAGCTTATTATGTTGGCGAGTAACCTCATCTATATTTACTTTAATGGTTTTTGCCCAAGGTTTTCTTACTCTGGACATTTTTAAACCCCAGCTTGGATCTGCTTCATTTCCTGGATAACTTTGGATAAAATCTCTTCTAGGCATCCTGGCAAGCTTTACGAATATTCTGTAAACTTCTTTTTCGCAATCTCTTATTATCCCCAAAGAATCCCTAGCTGGCCTAGCTATGACTTCAAATTGGGTTGGTGAAAGTTTAATGAATTTAAATATTTCTCCTAATTTTTCTTGCTCTTTAAGCGCTTTCTTTGTGGTTCTTGATTTTAAGCAAGCTTTTTCCACTTTATTAAATTGTCTTTTTAGAGCATTAAAGCGCTTCTTGACTTCTACTGGATCCGGTCCAGTAGGTTGTTCGTCGTCGTCCTCATTTTTTTCTTTTTTTTGTGCAGCTTGAACTATAGCTGGAGGGGGTATCTCATCATTTATATCCATGAAACCCACCATGACTTCTGATAAACGTTTTTCCTCTTTTAATACCTCTTGATAATCATCCAAAATCTTATCAACGATACCTGGGTAAAAACAACATGCTGCTAAAAGCTCTCTGTAACCTTCTTCTATTCTCTTAGCTATAGCAATCTCTCCTTCTCTAGTAAGCAGGTCCACTGTTCCCATCTCTCTCATGTAGAGACGAACTGGATCAGTTGTTCTTCCAATTTCCGATTCAACAGTGGTTAAAGTGGTCCTAGTATCAGGAACTGTTTCAGGAGGAGAATCTTCATTACCTTCAGCATCTTGCTTCCCTTCCTGTACTTCTATTCCAATGTCGATCAACATCTGAATGGTCTCTTCAACTTGATCGGGGTCAGAAATGTCTTCTGGCAACATCGAATTGATTTCTTCGTAAGTCAGAAATCCTTGTTCTTTGCCTTTATCGACTAACTCCCTTAAGCCAGAATTCTCAAGATCTTCTTCGCTAATCAAAGCGGCAGCAAGTTCTTCAGAGGGTTCTTCGACTTCTGGTTCAGTAACTTTCTTTAATTTTTTAGCCATACTCTCTTAAAAAGGGTTGGGGATTATAGTGTTTTTAGACCTTAAATCCCAATATTGATATGAATTATTATTATTCAAGCCCTTTGCTAATTTTGACTTAACTCTCTAAGTAATCCTCTGTCTTCTTCATTTAACTTTTCTAAGTTTGATAATAGATGCTGCTGTAACTCAAAAGTTTCATCTTCGGATAATTTTTCTTTAGCCAACTGTTTCTTTAACTCAATTATTCTTTTTCTTGGATTAGCTTTTTTCAGGGCCTGTAAGCAGTCTTGAAAATAAGCCACAGAATTTTTTTTATCCAATGACGGGCTTTCTGATAATAAGCTTCCTATAAAGGATGCTGAATCCTTGTCCAAGGAACTGAGGAGATCTGCAACTTGGCCATTTGGAAAATTCTGAAAATATTTAATAACCTGCACTAATAAATTTCCTTCGGGTCTAGAAAGTTCTTTTATCCAGTCAGTAGAGTCTATTTCAGAAATAAGCTCAGGAAAAGTGATTAAAGCAGAAACTGTCTTAGCAATTATTCCTCCAGGCTCAAAAGATTTTTCTTCTTCTTTTTCTTGGGAAGTTGTAATGAATTTAGTTTCCTTACTTTTTCTAGCTGCCGTCGACCGAGAGTTCTCTTCGATATCCTGCTTGCTTAAACCTGTTATCGTTGAAACCTCTGCCTCCAATAATTTTTTTATTGAACTTTCAGGCATAGACTTTAGCAACTCTATTGCTTTAGATGCCAAAGTTGCTTTTTTCTCTAAAGAACCAGTGCCAACAGCTTGAGTTAATCTTTCAATAAAGTACTCGGATAACAACAAGGCATCTTTGAGCCTTTTTTCAAAGGTTTCTTTATCTTCTTTTTCTAATAAACTTGCAGGGTCTTCACCTTCGGGAAGAAAAAGAAATTTTATCTCCGCTCCATCGTTGACCACTGGTAAAACATTCTTGAGGGCTCCCCAGGCAGCTCCTCTTCCTGCATCGTCTCCATCAAAGCAAAATATAACTTCATTAACCAGCTGCAATAGCACCTGCGTGTGAAAACGGTTGGTTGCTATACCCAAAGTAGCAACGGCGTTATTAATACCATTTTCGGACATTGCTATAACGTCTATATAACCCTCAACTACATAGATTCTTTTTAAATTTCTTCTATCCTGTAAAGCCTCAAACAGTCCATAAAGTTCCTTCCCTTTTTGAAAAGCGGGAGTATCCCCTGTGTTGAGGTATTTAGGTTGGTCTTCAGGCTTCATTACCCTTCCTCCAAAGCCAACCACTCTTCCTTTTCTGTCTTTTATGGGAAACATCAAACGATCTCGAAATAAATCGTAAGCTTCTTTATCTTTATTCCTTTTGGTCAGACCCGCCTTAGTTTGAAGCTCCACAGAGAATCCTTTAGTTGATAAATAAGACGATAGAGCATTCCAAGATTTTGGGGCATACCCTACTGCAAACCTTCTGCAAGTACTGCCAGAAATATGTCTGTCTTCTTTGACATATTTTTGAACTTGTTTTGCTAAAGCTGAATCTGCCAAAGAAGTCTCATAAAAATCTGAAGCAATAGATAAAACCTCAAATATTGGATCTTTATCTTCTCTTTTTTTTGAAGACTGTTCATAAGGAACCTCCATTGCTGCTCTGGAGGCCAGAGCCTCGACCGACTCAACAAATCCCAAGCCTTCAAAAGATTCTAAAAAACCAATCACATTGCCTGTAGCTCTGCATTTAAAACAGTAATAGAACTGCTTTTGAGGACTGACGCTGAACGAAGGATTGCTGCCATCATCACAGAAAGGGCAAAGACCCCAGTGATCTTTGCCTTTCTTTTTAAGCGGGACATAACTGTCCACCAAAGTAACAATGTCAGTCATGTCTACAATTTCTCTGATGAAAGCTGGTGGTATGGATCCTGACATTTATCTGCTCTCCGAAAACCAGCTTTCTAAAATAATCTGTGCTGAGATTTGATGGGTGTCAGCTGAAACTGATATTAAGTTTTCTTTTGCAGATCTTAATCTGTCTTTAGCTTCTCTTGTTGTAAGTCTTTCATCCATTAATTCAACAGGGATGTTATATCTCTTGTTAATTAGATGAGAAAATTTATCACTCTTCTTTTTCATCTCACTATCTGATCCATCCATATTTAGAGGATTACCAACTACAAAAAGTTTGGGTTTCCATTCTTTAATCAAAATATCTAATATATTCCAATCCGGCTCTCCATTGTTAGCTTGTAAAGAACGAAAAGTCTGAGCAGTACTAGTGATCTCTTGACCTATTGCCACACCTATGTGTTTCAAACCAAAATCGAAGGCAATGATTACTTTGGAAGACAAGTTCATTTAGATATTTTTCCTTCTAAGCAATCTAAGAGATCTGAAGAAACATCGATGTCACAAAGATTCTTGTACTCTCTAAAACAAGTAGGGCTAGTAACATTAATTTCAGTTAAATAATCTCCAATGACATCTAAACCGACTAGTGTTAATCCAAGTTCTTTTAGCCGAGGACCTACCTGATCACAAATCCATCTGTCTTTGGAAGTTAAAGATTTTGCAACTGCATTAGCTCCTGCAGCTAAATTCCCTCTCAACTCTCCCTCGGCTGGAACTCTGGCTACAGCGCCTCCCATTGGAGAGCCATCAATCAACAATATTCTTTTATCGCCTTCGGTGATCTCAGGAATATATTTTTGAATCATAACTTTGGTAAAACCATTGTCTGTCATGTTTTCAAGAATTACTGCAACGTTGGGATCTAAGCTCCTAACCCTAAAAATTGAAGACCCACCCATTCCGTCCAATGGTTTAACGACAGTATCTAAATGCTCATCAATGAAACCCCTTAATAATTCTTGATTGCTGGTTACTAAAAAAGGTGTACAGCACTGAGGAAATTCAGTTGCAAATACTTTTTCATTACAGTCTCTTAAACTGCTGGGTTTATTTACCACTACTACCCCCTCTCTTTCCGCTGCTTCCAAAACGTAAGTGTTGTAAATGTAGTTGGCATCAAACGGGGGGTCTTGCCTCATAATTATCAAATCTAAATCAGCTAAACTAGTTATAGTATTTTCAGAAAGCTTAAACCAATTTTCAGGGTCATCTTTGACTTTCAGTTTTTGACTTAACGCATGAGGTCCATCCTCTTTTAAAAAAAGGGAACTGGGTTCCATATAAACAAGATGGTGTCCTCTAGATTGTGCTTCTAAAAGAATCGATAATGTACTGTCCTTTTTAAAACTTATGGAACCGATTGGATCCATTACCACGCCAAATTTCATATAACCTCTGTAATCATAGTAATTTTACTTTAACAGGCACTAAAACTCTTCACACATTGCTCGTATTGCACTGACAACAGAGATCACTGCTGTATCTGCCCTTAATACTCTTTCTCCCAATTTCACTGGCAAGAAATCTTTTTTAGTTAGTAACTTTATTTCACTGTCAGTGAAATCACCTTCTGGCCCTACTGCAATTGCGACTGAATCATCAAAAGTTAAGCTAGATAATTTAGTTTCAGCACCGGGATAAAGAACAATTTTATGTTTAGCGTTGACTGCTTGGGTCCAGTCTTCCAATGGTTGAATTTCATTTATCTCTGGCAACCAATTTTCTCCGCATTGTTGGCAAGCATGTGTAGCAATAGATTGCCATCTGGCTTTTCTAGATTTAGTTGAATTTGACTTTAATTTGATTACTGTTCTCTCTGTGTAAAGAGGAGAGATAGAGACTACACCAAGTTCAGTTGCCTTTTGAATTGAGAAACTGAATGGTTCTTTTTTTATTAAAGACTGACCCAATGAAATTTTAATTCCTTTTCTATCTTGGAAAACTGGCTCCTCAACTAACTTAACTTTGACTCTTTTCTTTTGAGAAGAAATGATTTCGGCAGTATAAGAAGATCCTTTGCCATCAAATAACTCGATCAAGGAGCCTTCTTTTTTTCTTAGTACTTGAGCTAAGTGTTTAGAGGAATCCTGTAGGAGGGTTAAGACTTTACCTGTCTCAAGGTTCTGACCGCAATATATTCTTGTATAGTTCATGGCTACAATGAGACTTTATATAGATATTATTACACTGATCTCATAAGGAAGTTGTGAATGACTAATAAACAAGCTGTTACTATTTATTTAATTCGACATGGAGAAGCTAGAGCTGCCTGGGATCAAGACCCTGATCCAAGTCTAAGTGAAAAAGGAAAGCAACAATCTGAGTTGTTGAAAGAAGAAATCCTTTCAGACCTACCTTCAGACTTCGAAGCTATTTCTAGTCCTCTTTTAAGAGCACAAGAAACCGCAATACCCTTAAAAGAAAAGTTAGATTTTGAACTAAGTATTAATGATACTTTTTCAGAAATTCCTTCTCCGGGCATTGCCTTAGCGGATAGAAGAGACTGGTTAAGAGCTGTATTCAAAGCAAATGTTAAAGAGCTGCAAGAACCTCAATTACTCTGGAGAAACTCCATAATTGAGTCTTTAAAGCGACTTCAAAAAAACACGATTATTTTTAGCCACTTTATGGTTATAAATTGTGTAGTAGGATGGATTAAGAATTCAGAAAAATTTGTCTCTTTCCATCCAGATAATTGTTCCATAACAAAAATTACAAGGGTCGAAGACAAATTTAAAATCTTAAACCTAGGAAGAGATTTCACTACCACTGTTCAGTGAAAAAATAAAGCTTTCTGAGTAAATTATTTTTCTTGAAAGTCGTGTGCAGGTGAGTATGATTTGAGTCCCATTTATTTAAAACTGTATCGACCAAAAATTAGACAATCATGGCTTCCAAAAAAAAGAGGGAATTTAACGGCGAGGGCAAAAGACTGAGCGATCAAGTAGCCAAGAGCATGAGAAAATACTTCAGGGAGTTGGACGGTGAAAAAGCTACCAATATTTATCAGTTAGTTCTTAAAGAAGTAGAGCAACCTCTTCTGGAAACTGTCATGAAGGAGTGTAAGGGCAATCAAACTTTAGCAAGCCAAGTCCTGGGACTTAATAGAGGAACATTACGTACCAAACTAAAAGACTATAATTTAATTTAGACACATCAGTCTGAGTGAAAGAAACAGTCGAACCCATCAAAAGAGCTCTCGTCAGTGTTTCCAATAAGAAAGGGCTAGTAGAATTTTGTCGCTCCCTGACAGAAGAATTTAAGATTGAAATTATATCCACTGGAGGAACTCTCAAAACTCTCCGAGAGGCCAAAGTTAGTACCGTTGAAATAAGTGAATTTACGAACTTTCCTGAGATCATGGATGGTCGTGTAAAGACTCTTCATCCTAAAGTACATGGTGGTATTTTGGCTCGACGAAATCAAGATGAAAAAATAATGGAAGAAAATAATATCTTGCCCATTGATTTGGTAGTAGTAAATCTCTACCCCTTTATTGAAACTATCTCTAAAGAAAATGTAACTTTAGCTGAGGCCATAGAAAATATTGATATCGGTGGACCCAGTATGGTCAGGTCCGCAGCAAAAAATAATAAGCATGTCGGGGTTGTTGTGAATCCAGATGATTACTCTTTAATCCTAAAAGAAATGAAAAAAAACGGAGGATCACTTTCTCCAGAAACAAGAAGCTCCTTAGCTACCAAAGCATTCACTCACACAGCTAATTACGACACAGTTATTTCTGGTTACCTATCTTCTCTCAACGAACAAGATTTTCCCGATCGTATTTTTGCAAAGTATCAAAAGAAGGAAATTATGCGGTATGGAGAAAACCCACATCAGAAAGCAGCTTTTTATATTGACACTACCAAAACAGGAAATGGTGTAGGCAATGCCATTCAACTCCAAGGGAAGCAACTTTCTTACAACAATATTGCCGATACTGATACAGCCATAGAGTGTGTGCGTTGTTTTGAAGAGCCTACCTGTGTGATTATTAAACATGCGAATCCTTGTGGGGTAGCAACTGATGATGATATTACTAAGGCTTATCAAAAAGCCTTCGCAGCTGATTCAACTTCAGCTTTTGGAGGAATCATTGCATTAAATAGAAAGTTAGAGGAAAAAACAGCTCAGCAAATAATTGATAACCAATTTGTTGAAGTAATTATTGCTCCTGAAATTTCTTCTTCAGCTCAAGAGATCTTAAGCAGTAAAGAAAATATTAGAGTTCTAGAAATGGAAAAAATGAATGCTTTATCTCCTGGATTTAAGTTTCTAAGTGTTACAGATGGTCTTCTGGTCCAGGAAGCCGATATTGGTGCCTTATCACCAAAAGATTTGAAGGTAGTCTCTTCACGAGAACCCGGTGTTAAAGAAATTCAAGATTGTTTATTTGCCTGGAAGGTTTGTAAGTTTGTCAAATCAAATGCGATTGTGTATGCAAAAGATAATCAGACTGTAGGTGTTGGAGCAGGACAGATGAGTCGCATAGACAGCGCCCAAATAGCCGCCTCAAAGGCGAAGGAAAGAGGATTTGAAACCCAAGGATGTGCGATGGCTTCTGACGCCTTTTTCCCTTTTCGAGATGGAGTTGATGTTGCTGCTTCTGTGGGTATAACTTCAATTATTCAACCAGGTGGGTCCATTAAGGATGATGAGGTAATTGAAGCTGCTAATGAAGCAGATATTGCCATGATCTTTACTGGGATGAGGCACTTTCGTCACTAATTATGAAAGTCTTAATTGTAGGCAGTGGTGGAAGAGAACACGCCCTGGCTTGGAAAGCAATTCAAAGCGAATCTGTTACTGAAGTTTATGTAGCTCCAGGTAATGGGGGTACCTCAAATGAAGAGGGTGTTACTAATGTGGATATTGCTGCAGAAGATATCAATAGACTTGCAATTTTTGCTACAGAGCACCGAATAGATTTAACCATAGTAGGTCCAGAGGTTCCTTTGGTAAGGGGTATAACAGACAAGTTTGAATCACTCAATCTAAATTGTTTTGGGCCGAGAAGAGAAGCAGCACAACTTGAAGGCTCAAAAGAATTTATGAAAGATTTTCTTTGTAGACATGAAATACCTACAGCTGTGTACCAGTCTTTTAGTGATCTTGAGTTAGCCATGAAATATTTAAAAGGATCAACAGTTCCTATAGTCATCAAGGCTGATGGATTGGCTGCTGGTAAAGGGGTTACTGTTGCACAAAGTTATTCGGAGGCTGAAAAGGCAATACGAGAGTGTCTGGAAGAAAAATCTTTTGGAGAAGCTGGAAATAAAGTTGTTATTGAAGAATTTCTTGAAGGAGAAGAAGCGAGCTTTATAGTACTAACTGATGGTAAAACTGTTTTGCCTTTAGCTTCTTCACAGGATCATAAGACCAGGGATAATCAAGATCAGGGTCCAAATACAGGAGGGATGGGAGCCTACTCCCCAGCTCCAGTAGTAACAGCTGAGATACATGAAAGGATTATGGGCCAAGTCATAATCCCAACCATTGAAGGCCTAGCTAAAGAAGGAATAAGTTATTGTGGCTTTCTTTATGCAGGACTGATGATAGACGCCGAGCAGAATATAAAAGTGTTGGAATTCAACTGTCGGTTTGGGGATCCAGAAACTCAACCAATTCTAATGAGATTTGAATCGGATCTTGTAGAACTATGCTATCAAGCTAGCAAGGGTGAATTAGAACAAATAGAACTACAATGGAATCCTAAAGTGGCTGTAGGTGTAGTTATGGCTGCTGGAGGATATCCTTATAATTATGAGAAAGGTCACCCAATTGAAGGGCTGCCTCCTGAAACGGAAAACTTAAAAGTTTTTCATGCAGGTACTCAAGCTCAAAACAATGTTATTAAGACTGATGGCGGAAGAGTTCTCTGTGTTACCGCTTTAGGTAAAAATACTACTGAAGCACAACTTAATGCTTATAATTGTGTTGAAGAAGTAAGTTGGAAGGACTGCTTTTACAGGACAGACATAGGTTACCGAGCTATAGAAAGAGAATCATGAAAAATTTCTTAGATGATCTAATCATTGAATTAGATAAAGGCATAAAGTCTTCTTTGTCTAACAGACAGGAATATGAAAGAGCTTATCCCGCAGAATCTATTCACGAAGCTGAGCTTAATGAATTTGAAAAAAATCATTCTGTTGGACTGATGAGGGTTAATCATGCTGGGGAAGTTTGTGCCCAGGCACTTTATCGAGGCCAAAGTTTAACTGCAGAACTTAAAACAACTCGAGAACAGATGAAACAGGCAGCATTGGAAGAGATGGACCATCTAGCATGGTGTAATCGACGCCTTGATGAATTAGGAGATAGTCCCAGTGTTCTTAACCCTCTTTGGTACTTTGTGTCTTTTTCAATAGGTGCACTAACGGGTCTAGCAGGAGATAGGTGGAGTTTGGGTTTTGTGGAGGAAACAGAAAAACAGGTGGTGGCCCATTTAGATTCTCACCTTGATCAAATTTCGGATAAAGACATAAAAACAAAAACTGTAATAAATAAAATGAGAGAAGATGAAGATGCTCATGCGAAACAAGCTAAAGAGTCAGGAGCTTCTGAATTACCAGATGAAATAAAGGCAGGAATGTCTTGGATAGCAAGATTAATGACATCTACCAGTTACCACATCTAATTACGAAATATAGATTAAATCTATTGATAAATTGATTTACATAAGTATAGTGCGTCTCGCAGTGTCACTGCATTGGTGTTTAATTAGGAATAATATATGAATTTGTATGTAGGAAATCTTCCGTGGCAAGCTACGGAAGAAGAGCTGGAAGCTCATTTCGCTCAAGCCGGCCCTGTAAAGGCCGTAAGAATAATTACCGAAGGTAGATCAGGCCGTTCAAAAGGGTTTGGTTTCGTCGAAATGGAAACCTCTGAAGGAGGACAATCCGCAATAGACTCTCTTAACGGTAAGGATTTTGGCGGAAGAGAGTTAAGAGTAGATACAGCTACTGAAAGAAGTTAGTAAAAAAAACTTCCTTTTCAGTCAGCGGTAGATTCACCCATCTTCTATCACAACTGCTGTCCCCAAGACTAGTAGCTCTGCTGCCCCTTGGGAGATTACAGAAGTAGTTGTGGTCGTGCTTATTATGGCGTTTGCGCCCATTTTTTCTGCGCTTTCGATCATGCGATCGATAGCTTGTTCCCGGCTTTCTGCCATAAGTTTTGTGTATTCCTGAATTTCTCCGCCCACTATATTTTTAAAAGCAGCAAGGATATCCTTACCGATATGCCTCGCTCTAATAGTATTACCTTTTACTATACCTAAAGTCTTAACTATCTTTTTTCCTGGGATATCAGGGCTTGTTACAACTAGCACTATTAAACCTCTACATCCTTATAAGGATCGTCTTTAGATTCTTTGTATCGTTGCCAGATAGTTGAAATAAGTAAAACAAGAATTCCTATCCAAATCACGGAAAGTGATACTGAAAACACCAAGGATTGTGACTCCAGAATTCCTTTTAATACTCCCCATACCGTTATAACCAACCAACCTCCTATTAATGCAACCATTCCAAAATGCTTCATAAAATCCATTATCTGTATAAAAAAAGATTTTTCAACTCACTACCTGGGTTTTCTGCTCTCATCAATGCTTCCCCTATTAAGAAGACATTTATCCCACATGAGATTAGCCCTTTAATGTCTTTAGAAGATTTAATTCCACTTTCTGACACTGTAAGAACTTCCTTGGGAATTTCTTCAGACAGCCTTATTGTAGTTCCAATATCTACTTCAAAATTTTCTAAATTCCGGTTATTTATTCCTATTAGTTTTGGTTTCAAATCTAGTGCTGTTTCAACTTCCTTTTGGTTATGAACTTCAACCAATACATCCAAGTCAAGGTTCAGAGCAAGATGATAAAAATCTTGAAGCTCATTTTTTGATAAAGCAGAAACAATTAATAAGATGCAATCCGCACCTTTGTATCGACTTTCGTAAATTTGATATTCATCAACAATAAAATCTTTTCTTAACACGGGTAGGTTAACTGCCTCCCTGACTATCATAAGGTGTTCTATAGAACCTCGAAAAAAAGGCTCATCTGTGAGAATACTTAAACAAGCAGCAGAAGCTTGTTGGTATTGTTTAGCTATTTCTACTGGCACATATGCTTCTCTTATGAGACCTTGGCTGGGAGATGCTTTCTTCATCTCAGCTATAACAGCAACCTGATTCCTCTTTATAGAATTTTCTAACGCATTGATAAATCCTCTTGTTGGCCAGAGGTTTTTGGAAGAGTTATTAAGTTTACTTAAAGGTAATATCTTTTTTTTCTCAGCTACTGAAGCTCTTGTGACTTCTAATATCTCGTCCAGGTAAGTATTTTTCATTAGTCCTTTTTTTGTAAAAACTGACTGTAAGCAGAAAGTTCCTCAAGTTTTTCTAAACCCCTGCCTTTTAGTATGTTCTCCAAGGACATTTCAACACCTTCCTTTAATGTTCTCGTTAAATCTGCGACATATAGGGCTGCTCCTGAAGTCATGGCAACCATTTGACTGGCAGCCTCATTTTCTCCTCTCAAAGCTTGCTTAGCTAACTCTAAGCTGGCCTCTGGAGAATCTACTTGAAGTCCCTCAATTGATAAGCTCTTAAATCCAAAATCACTTGGAGAAATAGAATATTCTTCAATCTTTCCATCTCTTAATTCAGCTACATTAGTTGGAGAGGCCGTACTAATTTCATCTAAACCATCTTCTGAGTGCAGAACCAATACATTTTTACTTCCTAACCCCTTTAGTACTTCGGCAATGGGCCTAACCCATTTAACATCAAATACACCCAATACTTGATTTAAAGCCCCTGCAGGATTGGTCAGTGGTCCCAATAGATTAAAGATGGTTTTAATGCCCAGTTTTTTTCTGGGACCTACTGCATATTTCATAGCGCTGTGATGGGCAGGCGCAAACATAAATCCCAAACCTATATTTTCAATACATTCTTTAACTTGATCAGGTTTAAGATCCAGGACAACTCCAGCAGCTTCCAGTAAATCAGCACTTCCGCTCTTTCTGGTTGCACTACGATTTCCATGCTTGGCAACCTTTGCACCACAAGAACTAGCTACAAACGCTGCTGTTGTTGAAACATTAAAAATTCCTGATGCCACACCGCCTGTACCACAAGTATCAACCAAATGTTTTGTATTAACTGATACCTTTGTTGATAATGTTCTCATAACTTCTGCTGAGCCAATCACTTCATTTACTGATTCTCCTTTAGTACTTAAGGCTACCAAAAAAGCTTTTATTTGAGCTTCCGAAGTTGATCCGGTTAAAATTTGTTTCATTACCGATGAAGCATCTTCTCTCGACAAGTCTTGGCCGGTCATAATGGTTTTAATGGCTTCTTGTATATCCATATGCTTACTAAATATTTAAAAAATTCTCTAATAACTCCATTCCTTGTTCTGTTGCAATTGATTCAGGATGAAATTGCAGACCTACTAATGGTAATTTTTGATGTTGAATTCCCATTATGGTTTTACTCTCCGTCCGAGCATTAATATGGAAGTCTTTGGACAAAGTAGCCTCTTCAACTATTAGTGAGTGGTATCTGGCGACCTGAAAGGGATTCTCTAAACCTTTAAATAATCCTGACCCATCATGAGATATGGATGAGAGCTTGCCGTGCATAATATTTCTAGCTCTTATAATATTGGCTCCAAAAGCAGCCCCTAAGCACTGATGTCCTAGACAGACTCCTAAGATAGGAAGTTTATCTTTAAATTCTTTTATAAGTTCTACTGAAATGCCAGCTTCTTTTGGTGTACAAGGTCCTGGAGAAATGACAACGTACTCAGGGCTTTTTTTCTCTATATCATCGAGAGAAATTAAGTCATTGCGATAGACCTCCACCTTTTGACCTAGTTGATAGAAGTATTGAACCAGGTTGTAAGTAAAAGAATCGTAGTTATCTATCATTAATAACATAAAGTTAACCCTTCAATTTATGTTGAACCATTTCAACAGCTTTGAATATAGCTCTGCCTTTATTCAAGGATTCTTTCCATTCAAGTTCAGGGTCAGAATCTGCAACAAAACCCCCTCCCGCTTGAATGTATAAAACTTCGTCTTTAATTATTGCTGTTCTAATGGCTATGGCCATGTCCATATTTCCCTGCCAAGAGAAATATCCAACCGCGCCGCCATAAATACCTCTTTTTACAGGTTCAAATTCATCAATGATTTCCATTGCTCTAATTTTAGGTGCACCAGAAAGAGTCCCTGCTGGAAAAGTTGCTCTGAATACATCCATAGCTTTTAATCCTTTTCTTAGCTTAGCCCTAACATTAGAAACCATATGCATAACATGACTGTATCTTTCTACTCCAAATTTCTGAGTTACTTCAACAGTTCCTGCTTCAGCAATTCTGCCAACATCATTTCTACCTAAATCTATTAGCATAAGATGTTCAGCTATTTCTTTTGGGTCATTAACCATTTCCTCTTCCATGGCAATATCATCTTGCTCATTCCTGCCTCTTCTTCTTGTTCCAGCAATAGGTCTAACGGTAACTTCACCGTCCTCTAGTCTGGCTAAGATTTCTGGAGAAGACCCTACAATATGAAATTCATCGAGATTTAAATAATACAGATAGGGAGAAGGGTTTAGGTGTCTGATAGACCGATAAAGTTCAACTGGGTCAGAGGTAAAAGGAACAGACATTCTTTGCGAACAAACAACCTGCATTACATCTCCAGCTTTAATATATTCCTTAATCTTCTCTACGGATTGTTTGAATTCCTTTTCACCAAATCCTGAAATAAAATCTTTCTCAGTTGCCGGGTCTGTAATTTCCTCTGAATTCTCTGGTATCAAGGGATGATTTAATTTGTCAGAAAGATCTCTAAGCCTTTCTTCCGCCCCAGTAATATCTTTTTCCGATTCACTTTTAGAGAGCACTATTAGGTGCAATTTGTTGTTGAGGTTATCAAAAACAGCTACTTCCTCTGAAAGCATAAAAAGAGCATCTGGAGTTCCAAGGGGGTCTGGAAGATTAGAACTAGATAATTTGGGTTCAATATATCTAATGCAGTCGTAACCAAGATACCCCACTAACCCGCCAGTAAAAGCAGGAAGTTCATCGTTAAGCTTTACGTTTATATTTTCTTGATATTCTTCTATAAACTTTAGTGGATCCTGGGAAGTTACTTCTTCTACAACCTGTCCATCTTCATAAATTTGAATCTCATTTTTATAAACCTTGATTACTGTTGAAGAGGGTAGTCCTATGAGTGAATATCTCGCCCACTTCTCCCCTCCTTCAACGGACTCAAATAAATAAGAGAAAGGTTTGTTTCCCAACTTCTTGAAAACACTTAAGGGTGTTTCCATATCTGCCAAAATTTCTACCGAAATTGGAATTCTTTGTTGGGACATTTAATTGTAATTTAAGAATTAGTTTAAAGATTGGCGCATTTTGGAAATAACTTCCTGGTAGTTCTTCTCTCTAAATATTGCTGAGCCAGAAACGAAAGTATCTGCTCCAGCCTTAGACACTTCTGCAATGTTATCTAGTTTAATTCCCCCATCAACTTCTAGCCTAATGTTTAAATTTTTATCATCTATTGTTTGTCTTAGAGTAGAAATTTTATCTAGCACTGAAGGAATAAAATTTTGACCTCCGAATCCTGGATTAACTGACATAAGTAAAACCATATCTATCTTATCCCAGCAATTCTCTAATAAATTTAAAGAGGTAGTAGGATTAAGTACTAATCCTGTCTTGCAACCATACTTTTTTACCAGCTGTAAGGATCTGTCTACATGATCAGAAGCTTCAGGATGAAAAGATATGTAAGTTGCTCCCGCTTTGGCAAAATCTTCTATCAAACTATCAACTGGCTTTACCATCAAGTGCACATCAATTGGAGCATTTACACCATAATCTCTTAACGCACTACAAACCATTGGACCTATGGTTAAGTTAGGTACATAGTGATTGTCCATTACATCGAAATGAACCCAGTCAGCTCCTGCGGTAAGAACAGCATCTACTTCTTCTCCCAGTCGAGCAAAATCAGCTGAAAGTATTGAGGGCGCTAGGATATTTTCTTGTTTTGCCATCTTCTTTATCTCAAGGGCGGCAGAGTTTACCCTTCAGACAAGTAAGCGTCTAATTTTTCCACATCTTCTATGGTGTTTATATTGACCAGGAAACCCTCATATATCTCTCCGGTTATCAGTCCTTTTTGACTGGCCGGTAAAAGTATTTCGTTCCATAGATTATATTTACCTTTTTTGCCTTCGCTAAATAATTTAGGATCTATTAAAGCTAGTCCTGAAAAAGTAAGACTTCTCCCTTTTTTCGATGAATTAACTCTACCATTATCTAAAAACATATCTCCTTGGGAATTATGTTTAGGATTTTCTAGCAAAACTAGATGCGCCAAAGATTCAATTTCTAAGGATAGGCCAGACAATTCAAAGTCCGTCCAAACATCTCCGCTTATCAATATAAAAGGCTCGTCTCCTATAAGGCTAAGTGCATTCCCTATTCCCCCTCCCGTACCTAAAAGTTCTTTCTCATAAATGTATTCAATGATCATGCCTAATTCAGACCCATCACCCAAGAAATCTTCAATCTGCTGTCCTTCATGAAATAAATTAATAATTAAGTGCCTAATGCCGAATGACTTGAGCCTTTCAACTTGCCATAAGAGTAGTGGTTTACCCCCTACCTTGATAAGACATTTAGGTTTATTTGAAGTATGAGGGAGCAATCTTGTTCCTAATCCTGCGGCTAATATAAAGGCTTTCATAGAATCTTCTTGAGGGCTTGGGCTAATAAAGGAACTATTTTTTTCTTAAGATAACTAGAAACTTCGTTAAGTTCTTCGTATTTATTACAAGTTTCTACTACAAAATTTAGCGTTTTATATAAATCTGGGAGTCTGAAAGATTTATTGTCCCTCAAATGGAGTCTTGATAGAGTGCCCAAAATTCTTAATTGTCTTTGAAGTCCAGTTAAATCAAAAGACCTTCTAGCGTCTTCTATATCCAATTCTTGATTAAGTCCTATTTCATTGGATCTACTTATGTATTCACCTAACAAAGCATCTACTTCTTTGTCACTTATATCTAAGTAAAGGTCTTTGAATAAAGCAACCGGATCAAGAAAGATAGGGCCAAAGACAGCATCTTGAAAATCTAGTACTCCAGCATTTCCATTAGGTAAAGCCATAAGATTTCTGCTTTCAAAGTCGAAATGGCATAAGACCTTTGGCTGATCTTTAAGATCATTAATAATCTCTCTATACAAATTAGAAAACAATTTTTTTTCATCACTACTAAGTTTTTCTTCCAATAAAGTATTTAGGAACCATTCTTCAAATAACAGCATTTGATTTTCTATTTCTTTTTCGCCAAGTGAGGGTATTTTTGATTCGGGTGGACAGCTATGAAAGCCGATCATCTCATCAATGGCCGCAGAAAAAAGATGGTGAAAATTCTTTTTATTAAGCTTGAACTGATATGTGTCATCTCCAAAGTCTTCTAACAGCATCCTCCCAGTTGTCAGATCCGAATATAAAACCTCTGGTACGGTTACTCCTTGTTTCCGCAGAAATTTTGAGAGAAAAATAAATTGTTCATTAAGTTCAGTCTTTGGTGGTGAGAGAACGCCAATATGAGAGTTTTCTTTGCCTTTAAGCCTGAAATACTTCCTTGTACTGGCTTCTTGCCTGAGAGGTTCAATTTCAGTCATCTCAGTTCTACCTGAATCCTTTAGTTTTTCATTTGACCACTCAAGGAGCCCTTCTTTCACTACAGACATCAACTCTTTCACAGATTAATTCATTTAAGTTCCTGATTATAACTAAGTCTTAGTTAGTTGAAGAAATAAGCCCCTGAACCTTTCCTTGACTTTATAATCTAAGGACAGCTATGTTTTTTCAAAGAAAGTTTTTATCGGTTTGTATAAGTTTAATTATTTTATTTATTTCAATGGAGGCTTTCCCTAGCCAAGATAGAAAAGAAATCAAGATTGAAACCATTGAAGCTGAAACTATTTCCAATGACCTGAATGGAAACTTGGTCTTGGAAGGAAATGTAATTATTACCACAAACCTTCTGTCTTTCTCTTCTACTAAAGCACTATTTAATGAATCAGAAGGTCTATTAGAATTAATAGGCAAAGTCGAGGTTATTTCAGATAACTTGAAAATAAATTCATCCGAAATAAAAACAAATTTAAATCTCCAAACTTTTTCAGTGAAAACAGCTGAAATTAATCATAAAAACTCCAATTTTGGTTCGTCAGAAGAGTTTTTAATAAGGACTACAGGGGATGTGGAACTAATTAATACCTCTGTGACAAGCTGTTCAAAAGAAGACCCTGTTTGGACCATATCGACTAAGACGGTCACTTATTTAAACGAACAAAAAAATGCTGTGATCAAAGGCATTAAGTTAAAAATAAGAAACACACCTATTTTTTACTTCCCGTATGTAAGAACGGCTTTAGGTAATGAAAGAATTTCCGGTTTTTTAACTCCGGGATTACATCAAACCAACAATGGAATAGATATCTCGCTACCCTATTATTTTAATTTAGCGCCTAATTACGATTTGGTGTTAACACCAAAACACATTACTTCTAGAGGATCAGGATTCGCTTCCAATTTTCGTTATTTAAATCATAAATTTAAAGGGGAAGTAAATGTCTCTGCTTTATCCAATGACAAAAAATATAAAGAAGAGACTAGTCATGATGATTCAAGATGGAGTTTATCTTGGCAAAATAAAGTGGTTTTTAGTGAGAACTGGTATTCGAGCTTTGACTTCCAGTCCTCCAGTGATGAGTATTTTTTTAGAGATATAGGAAATAATCAGTTTGGTGAAACTAGAACCAGCTATTTACCTAAAAAATTTGGTTTAACATGGAACACCCCTTTTTTTAAGATTGACCTAGCTGCTAGTAGATATCAAATATTAAACCCCTTCTCTTTTGAAGAGTATAGATCTAAGCCAAGTTTAACCATGCAGTCTTATTTATCAAAGAGAGGTCTATCTTTTTCGATTTTTGCAAGTAAAAGTAAGTTTGAATTAGATTACATCAATCCTCATAGACAATCTTATAAAAAGGTAGATCGTTTATACCTTTCACCGAAATTATCCTTTAGAAAAAGCTTACCCAGCTCATTATTCTTAATCTCAACGGGGACTACTTATATAAACCATAGTCTAGATTCTTTGGAAGACAGCACATCTTCTCCTTGGCTAGAAATGAAGTACAGTCTCTTTTTAGATAAGATCAGTAAAAGCTCAGTTGTAAGCTTAATTCCTGTCCTAAAATATGTATATGTCGAGGAAGGTTCTAATAATCAGAATAACCTTATTGATTCACGAATAATCTCTCTGGATTATTCAACTATATTTCAGAGAGGTAGGTTTGTAGGTTTGGATAGATTTTCCGAAAACAATAAAATTATTCTAGGATTGGAACGAGTTTCAAATAGGTCTGATAATAGTTCTTATAACTCTCTATCAATAGGCCAAGCTTTTTATCTAAACGAAATGTTTTACGATGAAGATTCCACTATTAGAAGAGACACTTCTCCTTTGGTAGCAGAATTTAAAACAAAACTGAATGGAGATTTTTGGTCCAAAAGTTTAATAGAATGGGACAGTGCATCTAAAAAAGTGAACCTAGCCAGTGTGGGACTCTCTTATCAACGAAATGATCTTAAAAGAATTGAAATAAGATCTATTTACAGAAGACAGGATCCCAACAAAACTTACATACCGTGGATGGATAAGGATCTTAAAACTAATCATACTGAACTAGTTACCCAATGGCCTTTATCAAAATCCGTTAATCTTTTTGCAAAATGGCAAAAGGATCATGAAAGGAATAAATCTAATGATATTTTATTTGGTTTTGAATACTCCAACTGTTGTCTAAAGTGGGGTTTGATGCATAGAAAATGGATAGAAGAGGATTATTTTTCTTGGAAAAATTATTACACCACTTCCTTGCAAGCACTATCTGAAGGATTAGATCCATCAATTGATCGGAGTAAGACATATTTTTTCTTTGAACTTAAAAATATTGGGAGGTTGGGTAAAGAAATCTCAAGGACGCTTTCTTCAACTAAATTAGAATAATTGCATCAAACTGTAACTAAGAAGACAATATCGCCTTATTAATACTATGAAGAGTAATTATAAGAAAAATCTTACCTTGTCTGTGTTGATTGGATTTTTGCTCAGTTCTTTCTTCTCAGAAAGAATGGAAGCCAAAATTGAGCTCATAGACAGGGTTATAGCTGTAGTTGATTCTGGAGTGATAATGGAATCGGAACTTAATCTGAGAGTTCAGGACATCATAGGAAGACTAAGAAGTGAAGGCACAGAACTACCGCCTAAAGAACTTTTAGAAGAACAAGTCCTTGAAAGATTAATTATAGAAGAAATACAACTTCAAATTGGAGACAGCGCAGGAGTCAAGATAAGTGATGCAGAATTAAATCGTGCTCTTTCAATGCTTGCCTCGCAAAATTCTATGAATTTAGAACAATTTAAAGAAAGCTTAGATGCCAATAATAGCTCTTACAGCAAGTTACGCGACTCAGTAAGGAAAGAGCTTATTATCCAAAGGGTCCAAAGAGGTAAGGTGGGTGCAAATATAGAGATATCAGAACAAGAAATTGAAAACTTTTTGAATTCTGAAGAAGGTAGGTCAAAACTTGCGGAGCAATATAATGTTCAGCAAATTCTTCTTTCCCTAAACAGTGAAGCTCCTGAAAGCAAAGTTAATTCAACTAAAGAAAAAGGTGCCGATATTATTAGGAGATATAACGAAGGAGAAAGTTTTGAAAAATTAGCTGCAACTTATTCCTCTGATCAAAATGCTTTAGAGGGAGGAAGTCTAGGGTGGAGAAAAGCCACCGAACTACCTACTTTGTTTTCAGATGTTGTTACAAAAATGAAGGTGGGTGAGGCATCTGAATTAATAAGAAGCGGAGCCGGTTTCCACATCATCAGATTGGCTGAAAAGAAAGGTGATGTTGTAAAGTTTGAGGACCAAACCTTGGTTAGACATATTTTGGTACAGCCCTCTGAGATAAGATCTGAGAAGCAAACCAAAGATTTAATGAATGAAATCTATCAAAAACTTGCTGATGGAGAAGATTTCAAACAACTAGCTCGACAACACTCCGAGGATCCGGGTTCAAAAATGGAAGGAGGAGAACTTGGTTGGAGTGCGCCTGATACTTTTGATCCTGCCTTTGAAGCAGTTATGAACTCAGTAGACATAGGAGTGTTTTCTACGCCCTTTCAATCAAGTTTTGGGTGGCATATTTTAGAGGTTTTGGATAGAAGAAATGAAGATATAAGCGATGATGTTAGAAAAAATAGAGCTTATTCAATTATTTTTAATAGAAAATTTGAACAAGAACTACAAAGGACTCTAATAGAATTAAGATCTGAATCATACGTAGATATTAAATTAAACTCATGATTAAACTGGCTGTCTCGCCAGGAGACCCAGCAGGCATTGGCCCTGATATATGCATTAAGGCTTTTGGTCAAAACAAAAACTTAAATTTTACTCCTGTTATATTTGGAGACGTGGATCTATTCCAAGAAAGAGCACAAAATCTAGAAGTAGATGTACAAGTTAAAGAATTCAAAGGCCAAGAAACTTTAGATGATAGTAGTTTTTGGATCTTACCCTACCCTCTTGAAATGAAAGTGGAGCCTGGTAAACCTGATCCTAGTTACGGAGACTACCTTATGAAGGTTTTACGGGAAGCCACAAACTTGACTCTCAACAAAGAATTTGACGCTTTAGTTACCGGGCCTTTGAATAAAGAGTTAATAAATAAAGCGGGGATAAGTTTTTTTGGCCATACCGAGGTTCTTGCTGAGATTTCTGAAACCTCAAAAGTTTTAATGATGTTAACTTGCGATAACCTAAAAATAGCCTTAGCAACAACACATGTACCATTATCTGAAGTGCCGGAACTAATTACATATGAGCACCTGTGTGAATGCTTAACTATCTTGAATAACGACCTTCAGAATAAGTGGGGTTGTAGCAACCCATGTATTAAAGTTTTAGGATTAAATCCTCATGCCGGAGATGGCGGATACCTAGGTAAGGAAGATCAAGAAGTAATAGCTCCAGCAATTGAATACCTTAAAACAAAAGGACTTAATCTTATAGGGCCGGTTTCAGCTGACACAGCCTTTATAGGGAAAAACTCAGAACATATAGACGCCTACTTAGCTATGTATCATGACCAAGGCCTGCCTGTTTTAAAAACTGTTGGTTTTGGTAATTCCGTTAATATTACTTTGGGTTTGCCCTTCATTAGAACTTCAGTCGATCATGGCACAGCATATGATATGGCAGGAAAAAAAGAAGTAGATGAAAACAGCCTTTTGGAAGCTTCATCTCTAGCTTTTAATTTAGCAACAAGAAACTAGAGTGGTTAAAACAAAGAAAAGTTTAGGGCAGAACTTTTTGACTGATGAGTTAATCCTCAACCGAATTTTAGAAACAGTTAACCCCAGGAAACAAGACCAATTTTTTGAAATAGGATGTGGTCGAGGTGCTCTTACCAAAAGGTTAATACCAAAAATTAAAAGTATAGATGGTGTCGAAATAGATAAGGACCTGATCTCGAGCTTGAGAAAATTAGAATCCTCCTCTACTGACTTAACAATACACCAGGACAGTGTCTTAAAGATAAACTTGGATAAACTCTCTAGAAATAAGTCAAAGTTTAGAGTTATTGGAAATTTACCTTATAACTTATCTTCCAAGATAATGCTTTGGACCTTTAGCAATGCAGAACATATTTTTGATATTCACTATATGTTCCAAAAGGAATTTGGAGAAAGATTAGTCTCTCCTCCTGGAAATAAAACCTACGGTAGACTTAGTGTTTTAACCCAATACATGTTTGATAGTGAAAATTTATTTGAAATCTTGCCAGAAAGTTTTACCCCCAAACCGTCAGTAGACAGTATTTTTTTAAAATTCCAGCCGAAACTTCAAAAAGACATAAACTCTCTAGAGGCCATAAGACTTCAAGAACTCACAAGGTTAATGTTCTCGAAAAGAAGAAAGAAAATATCTACTTCTTGTAAAAAAATTCTACAGCCTAATGAATTCATTGATTTAGGTATTGACCCAGATGATCGTCCAGAGTCTTTAAGCCTCAATGATTTTTTAAAAATTACTAAATATTTATCGAAATAGGATTATGGCTAATTACGCAATTGGAGATGTGCAAGGTTGCTTCTTTGAGTTAAAAGGACTTTTGGATGAAATAAACTTCGACCCTACTCAAGATAAGCTTTGGTTTGTAGGGGATTTAATTAACAGAGGGCCTGATTCTCTTAGTACTATTGAATTCATTTATAAGATTAAAGATTCTTGTAATGTGGTTCTCGGTAACCACGATATACACTTCCTCGCAGTTGCCGAAAACCTAAGAAAACCATTTAAAGAAGATACTCTTAAACAACTGTTAGAGTCAGAAAATTTAAATTTATACAAAGAGTGGCTCAGGAATCAAAGTTTACTCTATTACGAAAATATACAATGTGAGGACGGTGACAAAATTTATTTGATGACCCATGCTGGCATACCTCCCCATTGGTCTTGGCAAGTTGCGATGGAAGCTGCTCAAGAAATAAAAGAAGCTTTAATTGATGACAAGCTTTATACGGATTATTTAAGTAATATTTATGGAAACTTACCAAACAAAAGTGGACCAAACCTAAATAGAATAGATCGAATGAGATTAAACACCAATTATTTAACCAGAATGAGATTTTGTAAAAGTGACGGGGAATTAGAACTTGAAGCGAAGGGTATAGAATCAGATAAACCGAAGGGGTTTAATGCTTGGTTTAATCATCCGTTAACCATTAAAAATGAAAACCTTCACCTAATTTTTGGTCATTGGGCGGCCTTAGGTGGTAAAACAAACATTGAAAAAATTATTGCTATTGATACTGGCTGTGTCTGGGGTTATAAATTATCAGCTTATAGATTGGAAGACAGTAAAGTCTTTAGCTATGACCGAATAACTTAATAAGAATGAAAATCTATCTTGTAGGGGGCGCAGTAAGAGATACTTTACTGGACATAGAAGTGAAAGAAAGAGACTGGGTAGTTGTTGGGGCTACTCCAGAAGCTATGATTGAGTTGGGTTATAAACAAGTCGGATCAGATTTTCCGGTCTTTATTCATCCAGATACTAAAGAAGAATATGCTTTGGCGAGAACAGAGAGAAAATCTGGCAGTGGACACAAGGGCTTTTCATTTAATACCAAAACTAACGTTACTTTAGAAGAAGACTTAAAAAGAAGGGATTTAACAATTAATGCTATAGCCAAAACTAAAGAAGGAGATCTCATTGACCCTTTTGATGGCCAAAAAGATCTAAAAAACAAAATCTTAAGACAAGTGTCAGATGCATTTAAAGAAGACCCATTAAGGGTTCTTAGGGTAGCGAGATTTTCTGCTAAATTAAAACATCTTGGCTTCTCTGTTGATAAAAAAACCATGGAAACAATGAATGATTTATCTGTGTCTGGTGAACTGGAATCTCTTCCCAAAGAAAGAATATGGCAAGAAACCTATAAAGCACTTCAAGAAAAAAATCCTGAAGAATACTTCAAGGTTCTTATTGAATCAGAAGCTATCTTTAAATTAGAGAAAACTGCAAAACTTGATCTTGAGCTATTCAAAACCATCGCGTCTAAGGTTCCTGATCCTGAATTAAGATGGGCTTCTTTAGCTGCAAATTCCGATTGCAACTTGGAAGGTCTAAACGCAGCATTCGGAGTGCCTAAGAAAATACAAGACTTGAATCGAGTTTTTGAAAAGTTAATTCAATTTAACACCAGCCATCAATCTGAAGTACAAAGCTATGAAGTGTTAGATCTTATCGAAGAAGTAGATGCATTAAGAAGAAGTGAACGTTTTAATAAGGCCATAAGAATTTTAGAGGCTGGTAAGGGTTTAATTTCAAGCTTTCAGGTTTCTTGGGAGGCAATAAGTAAAGAATTAGCTGCAGTAAGGCCTTCTTCTAAGGAGTTGAAAGATAAAGAGATTAGTGACGATTTAAGACAACAACGCTTAAAAATTATTGACGGAATGTTAAAGAAAAATGGATAAAGAAAAGGTTGTTCTTATAACTGGAGGCAGTAAACGGATTGGTGCCAATATAGCCAGATACTTTCACAAAATGGGGTTCAAAGTAATTCTGCATTTTAATAGTTCAATGAAAGAAGCAGAAAATCTTAAAAATGACCTTTTATCTGAGAGAGAAGACTCTTGTATTACAGTACAAGCAGATTTCTCTGATGAAAGCTCTATCAATACAACGATAAAAAGAATTGTAACTAGCACTGAAACATTAGATGTTTTGATTAATAATGCTTCTGGGTTCTTTTCCACACCCATTGAAACGGCTACAAGAGAGCAGTGGTCTAGCCTGTTAGATACAAATGTAACCGTTCCCTTATTTCTAATCCAAGCCTTAAAACCAATGCTAGAAAGCTCTAAAGGATGCGTGATTAATATTTCAGATTCTGAAGTAAGTTCAGGTATCCCCCAATATAGTCTTTATAGTGCAGCTAAAGCAGCCTTGGAATCTTTAACTAAGTCTCTTGCTAAAGAGCTTGCACCAAATATTAGAGTGAATGCGATTGCACCAGGTATTATTCTTTGGCCAGAAAAAGGTCAGGCAGACAAGGAAATAAGAGAACAAATTATAAATAAAACTATTCTAGGTAGAATTGGTCTCCCTGAAGATATAGCTGCTGCTGCTTATCTTCTATATAGATCTACCTATATAACTGGACAAGTGTTAAAGGTAGATGGGGGACGATCTTCCTCATAAGCTCTAAAACTACTACTAAAAAGTAATTTACTTTCAGTTATCTTTTAACTATCTTTCTTAAGTAAGTTTTAAACAACAATATGGATTTTAAAGAGAACGAGAACATAGGAACAATGGATGTCTTAGATAGACATCAATTCGATAAGGAAGCTTTAACTAATTTTATGGAAGAAAATGTAGAGGGATTTGAAGGTCCTCTTACTATTGAAGAGTTCAAGGGGGGACAATCAAATCCAACTTATCTAATAAAAGCCAGAAACCAATCCTATGTTCTAAGGAGAAAACCACCAGGGAAGTTACTTAAATCTGCACATGCTGTGGAAAGAGAATACCGAGTGATTACAGCTTTAAACAACACTGATGTTCCAGTTCCAAAAACTTATGCTTTATGCGAGGACACTGAAATAATTGGAACAGCTTTTTACATCATGGAATTTATGAATGGTAGAGTACTTTGGGATCCTTCAATGGCAGACTCTTCTAAGGAAGAAGCCTTGGGTGTTTATTCTTCTATGAATAACACATTAGCTAAGCTTCATTCAGTGGACCCACTCAAAGTAGATTTAGAAAGTTTTGGAAAACCTGGCAACTATGTAGGAAGACAGGTATCAATCTGGTCAAAGCAGTACATTGACTCTGAGACAGAAAAGATCCCTGAAATGGACAAGCTAATTGATTGGCTTCCTAATAACCTGCCTTCTGACAAGCCCCTTAGGATCGTGCATGGGGATTTCAGCCTATCTAATCTAATGATGGACACTGAAAAACCTGAAGTCATAGCAATATTGGACTGGGAGTTGTCTACTTTAGGTGATCCATTCGCAGACTTTAGCTATCACTGTATGCAGTACAGAATGAATCCTAATTTATCTGATCAGGAATATTGTAAAAAAATTGGGATACCCACTGAGGAAAAATATGTAGCTATGTATTGTGACAAAACAGGTTCTAATCTAAAAGAGGAATGGGAACTTTATATGGCCTATAACATTTTTAAGTCAGCGGGAATTCTGCAAGGTATTATGGGTCGAGTTAGGGACGGAACCGCAGCAAGTAAACATGCTAAAGACATGGCTGCAAGAGTTCGTCCATTAGCAGAAAGTGCTTGGAAGCTTATAGAAGAAAACTTTATCTAAACTTATATTTTTTTGGGTTAAGCTAGCATCGGTAAATTAAGGAGAAATAAGATGGCAATAGACAAATTTTTAATAGAGGCAAGTCATATTATGATGTTTGCTAGATCGATAGGTGATGATAATCCTGTTTACCATGACGAAGAATATAAATCAGAGTCAGGATGTGAAGGAATCATAGCTCCTCCAACTTTTGCACAATCCAGTGCACAATTTGATCCAGATTACTTTCTAAGGCCAAAAACTGGTGGTGTAGGTTGGTTTGGATCGGGAAAAGAACCTACGGGATTAAAGCCTTCAGGCTCTGGAGGAAGTGGTGGTGGTGGAGCTGCTGCAGGATTGCATGCAGAACAACACTTTGAATATCATTTACCTCTAAAAGCAGGAGATGTATTAAGCGCTACTACTAAACCGGGGAACTCCTGGGAGAAAGAAAGTAAGCGCGCTGGTAAGCTTAAGTTCAGTGAATCTGTAACAGAGTATAGAAATCAAGATGGAGACTTAGTGATCACTGCTACGGGTGTTGGTGTTCAAACTGAGCGACCGGTCGATAGTTAGGGAGAAATCATGTTAAAAGCAAGTGAAATAAAAGTAGGCGATACTCATACAGAAGTGTTGGTGGAAGACCTTAAGAGAACTCAGATTGTACAATATGCAGGTGCATCAGGTGATTACAATCCTTTACACACAGATGAAATATTCACCACAAAATTAGCCGGTTACCCAACTGTGTTTGCTCACGGAATGTTAACCATGGGTATGACAGGAAGGATGGTTACTAATTATGTTGGTGATGGTACCTTAAAGAAATACGGAGTTAGATTTACAAGCCAAGTTTGGCCAGGGGATACTCTAACAAGTGTGGCTACAATTAGTGACATTAGAGAAGAAGATGGAGAAAGTCTTGTTGACCTACAAATAGAGACCACAAACCAGGATGGGCTGGCTGTAATAACAGGATCTGCAACTGCTAGAATAAACTCCTAATCAATGAATAAAGACCTTAGTCATCCAGATCTTGGAGGACGAAATGCTAAATTTGCTCTCTCCATTTTGGTGGTTGTCTATGTTTTTAATTTTATAGATCGTCAAATACTTACGATCTTAGCTGAAGAAATTCAAGCAGATTTGGGTATATCTGATAGCGGCATAGGATTCTTGTATGGAACAGCTTTTGCAGTCTTTTACTCGATCGTAGGAATTCCTTTAGGAAGACTGGCTGATGTATGGACTAGAAAAAATCTGATTAGTATTGGTCTAGCAACTTGGAGTTTTTTTACAGTTCTTTCAGGTACTGCCCGTTCTTTCACTGCACTAGCCGCGTTTAGAATCGGAGTGGGAATTGGTGAGTCTAGTGCCAGCCCTTCTGCTTACTCTTTACTTTCTGATTACTTTTCCCCCAGGGTAAGAACCACGGTTTTAGCTATATACTCAAGCGGCGTTTACATTGGTGCTGGTATTGGCTTGTTTTTAGGAGGAACAATAGTTGAATATTGGAATGCAACTTATCCTGATCCTAGTTTAGCCCCTCTTGGTATTAAAGGCTGGCAAGCAGCTTTTATTGCCGTTGGACTACCCGGTTTGCTTTTAGCTCTAGTAACTTGGCAAATAAAAGAGCCTATAAGGGGTTTGAGTGATGGTATAGAGACTCCCAAAAACCCAACTCCTTTTAAAGAGATGTTTAAGGAAATGATAGGACTTACTCCATTCTCATTGATAGGACAAGAGAATGCGGGAAGGAATATTCTAATTAACTTGGTAATAGGTTTTTTGATATTTTCACTCTGTTACCAACTGGTTATATTAACTGGTGATATTGCACAATGGATTGCGTTTGGTTTAGGTTGCTACTTCATTACTTGTTGGATACAAAGTCTGAGGTTAAGGGATCCTGCAATATTTTCTGTAATATTTAGAAGTAAAGCTCATTTACTTTGTCTCTTAGGGTTTCCTTTCATAGCTTTTGTTCAGTATGCTCATGGAGCATTTGGACCAACTTTCTATTTGAGAAATCATGGTGTTGATATCGGAGAAGTTGGAATTATGCTAGGCATCTTCACTGCTGTTGGGGGTCTTCTTGGAATAGTTACAGGAGGATTGCTAGGAGATAAGCTCAGAAAAACATATCCGAATGGTAGACTTTACATCATTTTAGCTGTCACAGTAATGATAGCTCCTTCCACTTTACTTTATATTTACGTAGAGAATTTATACCACTCATATTTCTGGAACTTTATGTTTAGCTTCATAGGGCCTATGTGGCTCGGTTTAGGAGTATCAACCATAGCAGACCTTGTACTCCCAAGAATGAGAGCTGTTGCAGGTGCCTTCTTTATCCTAATGCTCAGTATGTTAGGAATGGCACTGGGACCCTATCTAACGGGTGAGGTTAGTGATGTTCTGATTGCTCAAGGTGTAGATGATGGGGAATCAATTAAGACAGCCCTTGCTTTGTGTACCTGTGTTTTAGTTATAACCATTGGTTGCCTATTAACAGCTTGCAGATACCTGCCCGAAGAAGAAAAGAATAAGATTGAAATAGCTAGAAGTTATGGAGAACCTACCTAAGCTTGTCTTTTAACATTTCCGCAAAAGAAATATTAAAAACCGGGTGTAGATGTTCCTTGGCTATTTGAGCTAAAGGCTCCAGCACAAAAAGATAATTTTCTATGTCTTTGCTAGGCAGGTTAATGCCTTGATCTTGTGCAATAAGGTCTCCAAGTAAAATCAGATCTAAGTCTATGACCCTATCATGCATACCCTTCTGGTTACTTTCTCTCCCTATCTTTTTTTCTAAATTTTTGAGTGTCTGAGTTAGCTTAACTGCATCTAATGATGTTTCGAAGCCAGCAACTAAATTAATAAAATCTTTGCCCTCGAAGCCTTCTGCTTCAGAATAAAAATTATCTGAAAAAGTACAGATAAACAGTTGATTTAACTCTTTCTTAACCTTAGCTATATTTTTCTTCGCCTCTATATTACTTCCTATGCTGATGTAAGCTTGAGTCATTATGGGCGTTTGATAGTTACTCCAACTGACTTAGATCCTCTCAATGCTCCGGGTTTCTCTACCGTAACAATGACACTAGAAACTGGGAACTCAGAGAGAACAGTTTTGGCTATTTTCTGAGCTAAACTTTCTATTAATTTGCTCTTAGAAGATTCCGTTAACTCAATAATACATTTAGAAATATTTTTGTAGTTAAGAGCATCATCGATTCTGTCTGATCTTCCAGCTTTTTTGGTATTAAAATTCATCTCGAGGTTTATTGAAATTAATTGTCTAACTTCTCTTTCCCAATCGTAAACGCCTATGACAGCTTCTACTTCTAGGTCTTTTATAAAAACTTTATCCATATTAAATCTCTGACAAGCTCCATCGTGGTCTTATTTTAATGGAAGTCTCTAACTCCGCTCCCTGTATTCTATAAGATCCAGCAACAGCCACCATAGCACCGTTATCTGTGCACCTCTCTGGTTTTGGAAAGAACAAATCCACTCCATTTAACTCCCTTCTAAATGCGTCTCTGATGTATTGATTAGCAGCCACTCCTCCTCCTACCACTAATTGACTTAGATTTTGCTTTAACAGAGCTGTATTACACTTCTTAACTAATGTTTCAGAAACTGCATTTTGAAAAGAAGCACTGATATTCGCAATGAATTCTGTATTTATTTTTTTTTGCTTTTTGACCAAATAATAAACTGCTGTTTTCAACCCACTAAAACTAAAGTCTAAATTATCTTTTTTTGTCATGGGTCTCGGAAGATCAAAAGAAAGGGGATTGCCTTGTTTAGCCATTTTTTCTATCTCAGGACCTCCTGGATAGTTTAAGCCAAGCAATTTGGCGACTTTATCAAAAGCCTCTCCCACAGCGTCATCCCTTGTCTGACCAAGAATCTCGTATTTACCGATATCAGTTGCTTTTATTAAAAGACAATGACCTCCAGATATTAACAAAGTTAAAAAAGGGAAAACGGGCGGTGGCCTTTCTAAAAGATTTACCAGTAAATGGGCTTCCATGTGATTTATTCCTACACATGGCTTATTCCAACCAAGACTTAAGGAATGGGCTAAGGCTGCTCCAGTTAAGAGAGGTCCTCTCAAGCCTGGACCTGAAGTGTAAGCTATACCATCTAAGTCTTCGGAACTTAATTTAGCTTCATTAAGCGCCATTGTTATTAAAGGCAACAACTTGGGGATGTGATCTCTAGAAGCAAGTTCTGGGACTACTCCTCCGTATTCGGCGTGCTTAGAAGCCTGGGTAAAGATTTGCTCAGTTAAGATAAGATTCTCTTTCTTATCATAAACCGCGACTCCGGTTTCATCACAAGAAGTTTCTATTCCTAAAATCTTCATTCTTTCTATACTAAGGTTTGTTATTCTCCTTGCAAATTAAAAAAAGAAAAACTTTGCAAAATATTAAGCCTTATATAGAATTGCGCGACTTATTTAGGTTCAATGTATGCCCTCTATAAAAATTAAGAATAACGAATCATTCGACGTTGGTTTACGAAAGTTTAAGCGTGCCTGTGAAAGAGCAGGTGTAATTCCTGAAGTTAGAAAAAGAGAGTTTTATGAGAAACCCACTGCAGTAAGGAAAAGAAAGGCTGCAGCAGCTGTAAAAAGAGAAGCTAAAAATCAAAGAAGCAACCGTCTCGGGCGTCCTCCTCGTTTTTAAAACCATCCCTTCAAATGTCTGAAGAAAACATAAAGCCTCTGATTCAAGAGGTAATAAAGTCCTCAATGAAAAATGGTGAAAAAGAGAAGACTACAACCTTACGTATGGCCATTTCAGAAATACAAAGAGAAGAAATAGATAAAAGATCAGATTTATCTGACCGAGAAGTGATTGTTATTCTTCAAAGAATGATTAAACAAAGGAAGGATTCTTCTAATCAATTTAGATCTGCGGGTAGAGAGGAGTTGTCTTTGAAAGAAGAAAGGGAAATTGAAACTCTTTCTGAATTCCTACCAGAGCAACTTTCAGAGGATAAAATAAAAGAAATTGTTATTAACTCCATTGAAAGTCTAAATGCTAAGACCCCTCAGGACATAGGAAAGGTAATGGGCTCCTTAAAATCGGACTTGCAAGGAAAAGCCGACATGTCTTTAGTTAGTAAGCTAGTAAAAGAAAATTTAACTGAATAATCTTATTGATTTATATATCTGTCTTTTAGTTTCATCGATCTGTTCTTTACAGGTACTGCTTTACCAGATAAGTAGGCTTCTTCTACAAAAGATGTAACCTCTAAAGGGTCTCCATTCCAAACAACAATATCAGCAATGTATCCGGGTTGGATGGACCCTCTTTTATCCAAATTAAAGACGTCTGCAATGTTCTTTGTCAGTCCTTTAAGCGCTTCTTCCCATGGCAGGCCATAAGAAACTGCAATCCCTGCACCCTGTCTACTTAAGTAAGCATTATGAGTTTCATGAGAACCAATTAAAATTGTGACCCCTGATTGATTAAGCAAATAAGCATTATCTAACCTAGAACCTAACTCATTAAAGGAATTCGGAATGTTGTCAATCGGTTGGAGAATTACTGGAATTTTGGCATCAGCTAATTGCGTAGATACCCTCCAGCCCTCTTCTGCTCCATGAATAATGAGATTGATATTTTTTCTTTTTGCAAAATCTATCAAAGCTAGTATGTCAGAGGCACGATTAGCTTTAACTACTAGAGGAATTTCTCCGTTAACAACCCTTTTAAGAGCAATTAAGTCTCTTGCTGAGTAACTCACCTCTTCTGGTAAAGAAGATTCATAGATCTCGTAGTAATTGCTTTGGTTATTCCTTGACTTGGCGTTTTGTACCTTGCCTTTGCTGATAAAAGGAGATAATCCAAAGTCAGTTATGGCAGCTAGATTTAAAGAGTCTTCAAGAAGAAGGATTTTTGCTGCCATAGAGTCTTCGCCGCCACTTATATTTGCTGACAAAGCAATATTAGAGATCACCAGACTTTCTTCCAAAGAGCCTGATAAAGAAAATACTGACGTTAAACCAGAAAATAAACCTGATGAGCTTGGGGTGGTTAAGCTTAGAGTGATTCCTCCTGTTAAATTGTATGGAATAAGAGTTGAAGAGGCGTTAAAGGCAGAGTCAATGCTTAAGCCAGCTGAATAGATATCAGATCTATCATCTCTTGTTTCTGGAACCAGTTCAATTTCTACTATTCCTATTTGAGTTTGAGGTGCTATGAGGCCGGGGGAAATGACCTTACCAGAAAGGTCTTTCTCTATTGCCCTTGAAGAGACTAAATTCTTTCCAATTCTAAGGATTACTCCGTCTCTAATTAAGACGTCACTGTTTTCTAAAGTTCCTCTCTCAGTAGCAGTGTGTATTTTTGCATTCTTTAAAAGCAACTCTTCTGAGAAAGAAAGAAAAGAGATAATGCAACTAAGAAAACTGATAAGTATTTTTTTATTCATTTTCATAATCTGTTCTCTTGAGAATTAATAATGCCTAACTCAAAGTCAGTGGCTTTTGGAGTAGAAGGATTATCTTTATCATAAAGTAGTAAGCCATCCACAAAAACTTTTTCCGTTTTTGAGTAAACACTAAAGGGATTCCCGTCCCATATCACTACATCTGCCATCTTTCCAACTTCTAAAGAACCTACTTTATCTGCAATGCCAAGAGCCTTAGCAGGATTCGATGTGATCCATTTAATGGCTCTTGAGGGCAATATATTAAATCCAGCCCTATTGCCTGCAGCCATAGCTTTAGCTGCTTCCTGATTTAGTCTTTGAATCCCAACTGCAGAATCTGAATGAATAATAGCGCAACCTGTGCCTGAATTAGCTTGGTCTACTATTGCAGCATTTTCCCATACCATATCAAACGCTTCGTGCTTAAAACCCCACCAATCGGCCCACATAGCAGCACAAACACCGTTGTCAGCTAAAATATCTGCAACCTTGTAAGCTTCTATAGCGTGGTGGAAAGTCGTGACTTTATAGTTAAATTCCTTTGCTATATCCAACATGACGGCCATTTCTTCGCCTCGATAGCAATGATTTTGGATTAAGATCTCACCGTCAAGAACTCCGACCAAAGTCTCTAACTCTAAATCCCTACTCGGTGCGTATTCTAGTTCCTTAGCTTCTTCTGATTTTGATTCGTATTCTTCTAATTTATTTCGGTAACCTTGCGCTCTTATCCATGCTTTTCGATAACCGGCTACATTACCCATACGGGTTGATGGTTCACTATTTCTTCCACCATAGACCCTCTTAGGATTCTCTCCACAGGCCATCTTTAGGGTATAAGGAGCCCCCGGAAATTTCATTCCTTGAACTGTTCTGGACCAAATATTTTTAAGCGTAACTCCTCTACCGCCTATCAAATTGGCAGATCCGGGTAATACATGAAATGTAGTGATCCCTCCTTTCAATGCGAGTGGCATTTGAGGGTCTTGCGTCCAAACTGAATGCTCAGCCCAAACATGAGCTGTAACTGGACTGGTGGCCTCATTCCCATCAGAGCTTGATCTCAGACCAGGAGCTGGATAAACCCCCATATGGGAATGTATATCAATTATTCCTGGGGTTACCCACTTTCCATTAGCATCAATTGCTTTTGCCCCAGGAGGTTTGCTTAAGCTCTCGCCGATTGCCTTAATTTTATTAGAAGATATTAAGATACTGCCTTTTAGGATTTCTTTACCTGTACCAGTTAGAATTCTCGCGTTTTCTATAAAAACATCTCCGCTGACATTTGGTTCATATGTTGATTCAAAAGCTTTGGTTTCTTCAGGACTTAATGTAAAAAAAGAAAAAGTCCCTATAAAAATTATAAATAAAAATTTCTTCATTCTTCACCTCTGGTTTTTTAGCGTCTTCATTTCTTTTTCGTATAAAGCCATAACGCTTTGATCAACTTCTAAATTAAGCTTGGCACCTTCTTCTATGGAAAGAAGATTAGTAGATTTTATTGTCTCAGGTATAAGAAAAACTGAGAAATTATCATCCGTTACTTTTCCAACCGTTAAGCTTACTCCATTTAGAGCAACATAGCCTTTAGGAATAATATGATCCTCCCAGCCTAAAGGTTTTTCAACTAAAATCTCTACTTCTCCCTCTCCCCTATTTAGACTTGCTTTACAGGCACAAGAGACATGCCCTGATAATAAATGTCCTCCTACTTCGTCTCCAAATTTAAGTGACCTTTCAATATTTACTTCAGTTGTCTTATTAAGGTCTCCCAAATTTGTTGTCCTAAGAGTTTCCTGTATAACATCAAAAGAAATCCTTTCTTTAGAATATTCAGTCACTGTTAAACAAACTCCATTAACAGAGACGCTTGCACCTTCTCTTAAGTCCTTGTTGAACCCCATGGGTACCGCGATTTCTAGCTTCTCCCCTTCTGGAGAAAGTCTCTTTGTAACTACTTGCCCTTTGGCTTGAACGATGCCCGTAAACATTTTAGTTTTTAAAGGAGGATTTAAGCTTTTCAGCAATTTCCTTTTGCCCCTTAGTTTCTAAGAAAGAAATCAGATTTTCTAAATTTGAGATTGAGTAAATAGGTATATTCAATTCACCGGCCAATTTATCACTTATCTGCTTACCCCCATCTTGTTCTTGACGATCTAAAGCTATTATTGCAGCAGACACAGTACCTCCTGCCTCTTGAATAATTTGAATTGAGTTCTTTAAAGCAGTCCCTGCTGTAAGAACATCATCAATTATAAGAACCCTCTTATTCTTAACAGAGCCTATAAGAACACCTCCTTCGCCATGTTTTTTTTCTTCTTTTCGATCAAAACAGACTGGGGTTAGTTTAGAAGATTTTTGACTAAGGGCTACAGATACAGCTGCTGCTAGAGGTATCCCTTTATAAGCAGGTCCAAAAATTACATCATAATTTATTTCTGATTCAATAATCTTTTGACTGTAGATATCAGCTAATTCGCCTAGATGACCGGATTCCAGAAATGATGTGATGTTAAAAAAATAAAAACTCTCTCTCCCAGACTTAAGGGTAAATTCACCAAATAAAAGAGCTTTAACCTCTAAAGCTAACTCTAAAAATTTTTTTTGAATATCAACCATTATCTTTAATAACAAACTTCCTAAGATTTATCTTAAGGAAGTATTGTAATTGTTTCCATCCTAGAATAACCTCATTTTAGAAAAACATGGCAAAACTTATAGTCATAGCTGCTCCCTCTGGAACCGGTAAAACTTCACTGATTGAAGCTTTATTAAAACAAGCTGTAGATCTGAAATTTATTCTTAGCATCTCTTTTACGACTAGAAAAAAAAGAGTCAATGAGAAACATGGAGAATCTTATTATTTCGTTAATAAAAAAGAATTTGAACTCATGATACAGAAACAGGAATTCTTGGAATATGCAGATGTTTTTGGTGACTTCAAAGGAACCAGTAGATCTTGGGTTGAGGACAGGCTAAAAAATGGCTGGAATGTTATTCTTGAGCTTGATTGGCAAGGAGCAAAGCAAGTTAAAGAAATTTACCCTAAAGCTGAAACCATATTTATTCTTCCCCCTTCTTATGCTGAATTACAACTGAGATTAAATGCAAGGGGACTAGATCAAAAAGAGGAAATAAAAAAAAGACTGGCAGAGGCCAAAAAAGAAATCAAAAATGGTCAACACTTTGATCATCTGGTTGTTAATGATGAATTTAAAATGGCTTTAAGTGATTTAAAATCTATAATCTTTGCTAACAAGTCCTTACCTAAAGAAAGAAAAAATCTTGTGAAAGTTTGCTTAGAGGCTTTATTGGAAGATTAACAAGATATCCTGTAGAATGCGCTTCTCCTTATTCTGAAGGCACAATATTATGGCAAGAGTTACCGTTGAAGACTGTTTAGATAAAGTACCAACTAGGTATGATTTAATTGTTTTGGCTTCAAAAAGAGCTAGGCAGTTAGCTACTGGTGGCCGAAGAGCCACGCTTGAATGGGAAAATGATAAAGCAACTGTAATGGCTCTTAGGGAGATTGAAGCCGGAACAGTCACACAAGACAATATAAACGAATTGACAGTAGATATTGCAGATCTTGAAGATGAGTTTTCTGAAGAACTTGCAGCAGAAGACCTTCCTGAAGAATAATAACATCTTTAATTATTTAGTCTTTAGGTCAAAATAGACCCATAGACGTTTATTTTTATGGAATCAATTGATGCTTTATCAGAAAAACTTTCTGATTACTTGGAACCAAAGCAAATAGAACAGGTTAATAAAGCCTTTGAGTTCGCTAATGAAGCCCATTCTGGTCAGTTTAGAACTAGCGGGGATCCATATGTTAGCCATCCAATAGCCGTAGCTAATATTCTCAGCTCTTTTCATATGGATGAAGATAGTCTTTCTGCAGCCATGTTGCATGATGTTATTGAAGACTGTGGTGTTCCAAAGAAAGTTATTGAGGAACAATTCAATAAAAACGTTGCAAACTTGGTAGATGGTGTAAGCAAGCTAGACCAACTAAATATCACATCAAGAACTGAAGTTAATGCAGAAAACTTCCAAAAAATGATTCTTGCTATGGCCAAAGATATAAGAGTAATAGTTGTGAAGTTAGCAGATCGTTTACACAACATGAGAACTATTGAGTATCTTGATCAGGAAAAGAAAAAACGAATAGCCAAAGAAACCTTGGAAATTTATGCCCCTATAGCACATAGGATAGGCATGAATAATGTCTACAGAGAGTTAGAGGATCGATCTTTTAAGGTTCTTTACCCAACAAGATATAGAGAATTAAGAACAGCTTTAAAAAAGAATAGAGGTAGCCAGAAAAGATTACTAAATAAAATTAAAAGGACTTTGGAAAAGAAGCTAGTTGACCAAGGAATACCTTCTTATGTTGAAGGAAGAGAAAAACATATTTACAGCGTCTACAGAAAAATGAAGCAAAACAACAGGTCTTTTGAAGAGATTATGGATGTATGTGCTTTCAAAGTAATAGTAGACAATGCTGACAATTGTTATAAAGCCCTAGGTGTTGTTCACAATATCTTTAAGCCTATAGAAGGTAGATTCAAGGATTATATTTCCATACCTAAATCTAATGGATATCAGTCAATTCACACAGTAGTAGTTGGACTGGATGTCCAACCGATTGAAATTCAAATAAAAACAGAAGAAATGAACGAAATGGCCGAAAATGGAATTGCCTCTCACTGGATTTACAAGATGGGCGAAGGCACAGAAACTAATCCTCAACAGAAGGCAAGAAGGTGGGTAGCTGATCTTCTTGAAATGAGGGACAACTTTGAATCTTCAGAAGAATTTATAGAATCGGTCAAAACAGATATTTTCCCTGATGAGATCTATGTCTTCACCCCGGAAGGAGAAATAATTCAGCTTGGGGAAGGATCCACAGCAATAGACTTCGCTTATGCCGTACACACTGATATAGGCCACCATTGTAGGGCTTGTAGAATAAACAGAAAATTAGCACCCCTTAGCGTTCCCCTAGAAAGCGGTCAAACAATTGAGATTTTAAGAGATAAAATCCCCCAAACATCTCCTGCATGGCTTAATTTTGCTGCTACTTCAAGGGCAAGAAATAAAATTAGACATTATTTAAGCAACCTCAGAACATCTGAAGCAAGAAAATTGGGAAAAAAATTATTAGATCAGTCCTTGGGTCATCTGAATGTGAAATTAAAACATCTTAAGAAAGATGAATTAAGGGAGGCATTAGATGCATTAGGGGTGAGAAGCCTTAATAGATTGCTTGAAGAAATAGGTTTAGGGAAAAGAGTTGGAAATGTAGTTTCTCAACAAATGCTTAGTGTTCTTAATAAAGAAAGTAATAAAGGGGACTCATCTATTCTGGCTTTAGAAATCACAGGAACGGAAGGATTGGTAGTGAATTATGCTACCTGTTGTAAACCGATACCGGGAGACTCAGTGATAGGCCATTTCACTTCAAGCGGTTTAGTAGTGCATCAAGAAAGATGCAAGAATATTCTCTCAGTAAGAGAAGATCCAACTCAGTGTTTTCCCGTAAATTGGCACCATGAATTGGACAGAGAATTCTCTACTGACATAAAAATTCTAGCTTCTGATGAGCCTGGTCTACTTGCAACCATGGCTTCTGCCATAACAAGCTCAGCAACTAATATTGAATCCATAAATACCCAAGATTTAGACCTAGGACATATAGAATTTACACTTACTCTTCAGGTTAAAGGAAGAGACCAACTTGCTGCTCTTATCAGAAAGCTAAGAACATTAAAAAATATCCTATCCATACACAGGATTCATGATCAAGAGATGAGACAAGCAAAAACCTTACATTAATTACTAAAAAGATATTATGAAGAAAAAAATAGAAACTGATGAAGCTCCTAAAGCGATTGGTACCTACTCTCAGGCCATTGAAGCAGGGAATACAATCTATCTTTCAGGCCAAATTCCTTTAGACCCCAAAACTATGAAGCTAGTTGAAGGAAACGAAAATCAAATTAGGCAGGTTTTTAAGAACATACAAGCTGTCTGCGAATCATCAGAAGTTTCACTAAATGAAATAGTTAAACTAAATGTTTATCTCTCAGATTTATCTGTATTCTCTCTAGTTAATGAAGTAATGAAAGAACTTTTTTCTGAACCTTATCCAGCAAGAGCTGCTATTCAGGTAGCTAAACTGCCTTTAGACTCTTTAATTGAAGTTGAAGGAATAATAGTTAAAAAATAGTCTTCAATATTATTTATGCCCGAAGGCAACAACAAAAAGCATCCAATACAAAATATTAGAGGTGTTGGTCCAAAAATAGCAGAATCTTTATCTAATCTAGGTATTTATCAAGTGGAAGACGCCGTCTTTCATTTACCTTACAGGTATGAAGATAGAACAAATCTAACTCCTATAGGAGATGCTCCTTATGAAACTCCTCTGTTAATAGAAGGAGAAATAGTTAAATCTACAGTAGTTTTCAGGGGTCGAAGAATGCTAATAACTGAAATTTATGACGGTACTGGAAGATTAACTATGAGAATGTTCCATTTTGCTTTTGCGCAACATAAAAACCTCAAAGAAGGTTCTAAAATAAGATGTTTCGGAACCATCAGACACGGGCCAAAAGGAAAAGAAATGATACATCCTCAGTATCAAGTCTTTTCTGAAGATGATGAAATAGAAATAGAAGATCATCTGACTCCAATCTATCCTTCGACTTCAAATCTACAACAGGGCCGAATAAGAAAAATGATTCAAGAGTCTATTCTTTATTGCCAAAAAAATAGCTTGTTAAAAGAAAATTGGGAAACTGAAGATGAAGGTAGCTTTAAAGATTTGTTGAGTGCTCTAACCTTTATTCATAACCCCCCTACTGAAACTAGTTTGGAATTACTTTCTTTAGGGCAACATCCAGCACAAAGAAAATTAATCAAAGAAGAGTTGGTAGCTCACATTCTTTGCTCGGGAATGTTAAAGAGAGAAACAGAATTAAGAAAATCTCCCTTGATGCAACTTGCTTCAACACATGAAGACATATTTATAGATTCTCTAGGTTTCGTATTAACAAATGCTCAAACCAGAGTGTGGAATGAAATCAAACAGGACTTTAACAAAGAGACACCAATGAGAAGACTATTACAAGGAGATGTAGGGTCAGGAAAAACAGTTATAGCTGCACTGGCTACTTTACAAGCCTCACATAATGATTTGCAAACTGCATTTATGTGTCCTACTGAAATCTTAGCTGAACAACATTATGAAAATTTGACTAAGTGGTTTGTTGTTTTAGGAATAAAGGTAGATTTACTTTTGGGTTCAACTAAAGCCAAAGATAGAAAAAGAATTCTTGAAGATTTGCAAACTGGGAAAACACAAGTGTTAATAGGTACTCATGCATTATTTCAGAAAGATGTTGTTTTTAAGTCAGTGGGTCTGACCATAATTGATGAACAACATAGGTTTGGAGTTCATCAGAGATTTACATTACTAGAAAAGGGGGGTGATGAAGAAAAAAGCCCACATCAACTAATTATGACTGCCACCCCAATACCTAGAACTCTTTCTATGACGGTCTATGGAGCATTAGATACTTCCCTAATCGATGAACTGCCTCCCGGGAGAAGGCCTGTAGAGACTACTTCTAGACCGAATTCTATGCGTAATAAAGTCATTAAACGTGTTGAAGAAGTTTGCCTAGAGGGTCAAAGAGTTTATTGGGTATGCACTCTTATAGAAGATTCAGATGAACTTGAAGCGCAGGCTGCTGAAGAACTCTTTAAAGAAATAAGCAATGAAATACCAAAAGTTAAAACAGGATTAGTTCACGGTCGTCTTAAAAAAGAAGAAAAAGACAGAGTTATAAATAGATTCAGGCAAGGGGACATACAGCTTTTAGTTTGCACTACTGTAATTGAGGTAGGAGTAGATGTGCCTGAAGCTACTTTGATGATAATAGAAAATCCAGAAAGGCTAGGTCTAGCTCAACTTCATCAACTAAGAGGTAGAGTTGGTAGAAAGGCTGATACAGATTCGCATTGCCTTCTTCTTTTCAGAGAACCTCTTGCTGATCTAGCTAAAGAGAGAATAAGTACCATGGAAAGCACAAATGATGGATTTGTCATAGCTGAAAAAGATTTAGAACTTAGAGGTGGTGGAGACATTCATGGATTAAGACAATCTGGCTTGATGAACCTAAAGATAGCTAATCCTATAAGAGATTCAGATCTTTTAGAATCTGCCCAACAAGAGGCTCTTCTCATTGCCAAAACGAATGAACTTCAGGCTAGGTCTCTTATCCATAGATGGATTGGGGCTAGGCTTGATTATTCAGATTCATAATTTGGTTAAAACCAAAACCACTCTATCTGGACTTGGCAAACCTTCCACAGTTCTATCTAACTCCTGACTTAATCCATCTACTAAAGATCTAAAGGGCATCCACTTGGTTGATCTCTGTTCTTCAGGGGTAGTTTTTACTGAGGTACCCATATCTAATATTTTTAAACCAGCTTTATTAACTAAGTTTTCCAAGCCTTTCCTTGTATGAATAAATCGAACATTAGACATATTTGCATAACTGTCTTCAGGTATGAGAGCCTGCCCACATTCATCAGGAGCTATTAGAGTTTCTACTATTATTTGCCCGCCTTCTTTTAAATGGGAAGCTAGTAAACTTAAATGATTTTCAGGATTTCTTTGGTGGTATAAGACCCCCATACTGAATACCAAATCAAAACACTTATCTAAGAAAGATATTTCT
>Ga0206683_10000177_pt1 | contig 47014 bp, 38 predicted proteins | sample M280m12015metaG_FD_155483 | JGI IMG/M metagenome (GOLD analysis project Ga0206683, IMG submission 155483) | Ammonia-oxidizing marine archaeal communities from Monterey Bay, California, United States - M2 80m 12015 | ecosystem: Environmental > Aquatic > Marine > Intertidal zone | place: USA...
AGCGCTGACTACAAACTGACTCAACAATCTATCCATCATAAAAACCAACTGTCACACAAAAAGAAGAAAGAACTAGAGAAACAGCTTAAGCTGATCGAACAATTAGAGAGCACAAAGCAAGATTTAGATGTGATAATGGCGGAAGCGAATTTTTATACAGAAAATAAAAGCCACACCGACGAGGTGCTAAAAAAAGCGGCTGAGAATAACAGAAAGCTTGACAATGCTTATCGGAGCTGGGAAGAGTTAGAGAGTTAAATTAATTTTCCCTTCGGCGTAACGATAGGCGAACGGCCTTCTCTATTCAGAGAAATAAATTTGTTCCATTTTAAAGTACAATGTGACCGTGGATAGTTCACAAAACCCAAGTTTTTTTCATTCTCTGATCTGTTTCGGCGGAGTAATCGTGATCGTGATTGCTGGCATGCTGTGGCTGGGTATCAGCCTGCACAGTCTCCTCGTTATTGCGGTAATATGGGTTGCGAGTCACTCCGCACTGTTGGGATATAGCTACAACACCATCAAATCTGCGATGATTGCGGGCATTCAAAAAGGCCTTGGCGCGATCTTTATCTTTTTCCTGATTGGTATTCTCGTCGCTGCGCTCATAGAAAGTGGAACAATTGGCGGACTCATCTACTACGGCTTAGACTTACTTCACCCAACTTTCTTTTTACCTGCCGGATTGGTGCTTTGTAGTTTAATGTCAATTGCTACCGGCACCGCGTGGGGAACAATCGCTACGATTGGCGTTGTTCTAATGGGGCTAGGTGGCGCCTTAGATATCCCGTTGCCACTAGTCGCAGGCATGATTGTCTCTGGCGCTAGCTTCGGCGACAAGATGTCCCCGGTCTCAGATACAACAAACCTCGCTGCCATGAGCGCTAGTACAGATCTCTATGCACATATTAAGTCGATGCTATACACGACTGTTCCCACTTACCTAATCACTTTGATTCTTTTTGCGACCCTTGGTTTGTACTACAGCGGCGAGGTTCTCTCTCCAGAAGAATTATCTGTATTTAAGGACAATCTCGACATTGAATTCATTATTGGTCCAATAACTCTATTGCCATTGCTGGTACTACTTATCCTGAGCCTAAGAAAAACACCAGCTGAAATCAGTATGCTCGCCAGCGTTTGTATGGCAGTAATATTAGCAGTCGTATTTCAAGATAGAACAGTTGCAGAGGTTTTGAATAGTTTACACACTGGCTATGTCTCTTCTACCGGGCAAGAACAACTCGATAATCTCCTCAGTCGCGGCGGCATAACAAGCATGATGTGGACAATGTCACTTGCATTAATTGCATTATCGCTAGGAGGAGTTCTTGATCGCGGAGGCTTCGTAAGAGTTCTACTAAGTGGAATATTGAAACGCATCAAGCGGTCAGCAAGTCTGATGGCTACTACAATTGGCGCCGGTATCGTCTCCAATATGAGCATGGGTGAAGGCTATCTATCGATCATATTTGGTGGCCAAATATTCAAGGACTCTTATGAAAAAGATGGCCTTGAGAATCACATGCTATCTCGCTGTTTAGAAGAAGGCGCTACACTGAGCACTTCACTCATCCCGTGGACTACTTCCGGTGCTTTTATCACTGGCGTGCTTGCCATGTCGCCCCTGGAATACGGTCCTTGGGCATTTTTTAACTATATTAATCCGTTGTTATCAATTGGCCTTGCTTATTTAGGATTCGGAATATTTCGCAAGAATCAGATCAATCAGGGTACATTCGCCAAAAGCACGGAAGTAAATTTGTAAGGGCGGGCTTTTTTCTTCTTTTTTTAATTTAAATTTCCATTCTAGAGCGCTATTCATTACCACCAAGCTAGTATTTGCTGAAGAAATAAGGTCATACAATTCTGAGGGAGTTGATTTAGAGAAATACGTTAGATGAGCAAACTAAAAGCTAATTGCGATTTTATCTTTGCCTCGTTATCCAAGAAAACATAGCAGCTCTAAGTCTAATAAAACATATCCCCTTACTGTTAATCAAAAACAACCGGAGCAGATTCATAAAGCTGGTCTTCGCTATTAAATACACTTGGCATTTCTTCATTCCAGTAATTTTCTAGCGCGTGAACTCGCGACCCTGACAGTCGCATATCTCCTTTGTCATTATCCCGAAACAGATTATTACCGGCGCTTCCTAAAGATCCACCACCTAAATCGATTATCGCAGAATACACACCACCTCCACGATTATTCATTGTAAAACCATAACCATCAGTTCCGATTATTTCAGTGTTCTCAACTAATAAAGTGGTGTGACCGCCACTTTCTTCAACACTTTGCAGATTAAGTGATATGCCGCCACCACCTTGACGAGGTGTGCCACCAATGATCCGCGTATTGCGAATTTCTAGGTGCATCTGTGAATTTTTACCCGAGTTCGAAAATTGGATTGGGTCAGTCACTGCATTCTCAATCACGCTGTCTTCAATCTTGAATGTCAGTTTACAATCAGTGCAGAAGTTAGCTTCATCTTCTCTCGGAAAGCCAAACATATAAGCTTCGATACCTGTGTTTGATTGGTTACCCACCCCGAGCGTGTTTTTGAAATGGTAGTTACGCACCAGCATGACTTGCTCCGATTGGCCCATCAAGTAGGGAATAATACTGTCAGAGTTTCGGTTACCTCGCCCTATATTGTCTGCACTAGAATCAAGAATGACAGTTTCTACACGACTCGTGTTTTGAGTACGCACAAAGTAGGGCCTCCCCCCAAGATCTCTAAAATGATTGTTTTGAAAACGGTAACTACCTCGACTATTCCCAGCCTGGAAGACGCGTATAGCACCAAGATCTTCTCCATCGTTAAATTCACTGTGTTCGATACGAATATCGGTCAAATCGCCACTGTTTGCATTAAAACTCACCGCGTAAACTAAACCGCGCTCATCTTCAACATGCTCCTCAGCGTTACCGGTAAAACTATTGTGATGAAGGTAAGCGCCTGAGTAATCAACCACCTCCCCAGCTATCGCTGCATTGCGCATGTTGATAAAATGTATGCCGGCGATCTCATTATGGTCTGCGAGTCTTACAATGGCTCCATCTAGCGTGTCACTGCTATTAGTTAACACGAAGCGGCTGTCTGAGTCTTCTAATAGACGACCACGTGCATCTATACCAATAAGTTTCTGCCTTGGTTTTAATTGAATAGATCCTTCTAGAGCAATCTCAGGATCCAAGTTAACTAGATAAATAACGTCACCGGCCGAAGATTGAGATTGTGCTTCAGCAAGTGTTAGAAATTGACGACTACTACTGTCGATGCTGGAAGGACCGTTGCTAATGTAAAACTCTCTGGGTGATTGCGCAGAGCTTACCGATGCAGCTAAGAATAAGATTCCGCTGGCCAAAACTTGGTAAAATCCACCGATAGTAAGTTTCATAACCAGAATCCCTAGAATTACCGGTACCAGATTAATTTGATCTGAAGATTAAATCAAAAAATCAATAGGCTAAATTCAAAAAAAACAGAAGAAAAATACTGAGCTGTATTTATAATACGGCCCTCTTTATTCCTCGGCTTAGCTCCGTTCCTAAACCCCACTTTAACTCAACTTTATGGTGTGCTAGTAAAATGAAGTCATCGGTTCGTAAACATTGCCTCGCTATTCTAGGTTTGTTGGCAATAGCGTTTTTCTCCAGTCAGAGTCTTTCTCAAATTGCTGAAGATGAAGCCACTGTGACCTATCCGAGCAGTTACTTTGCCGAGTACGGCTCTGTGACCGCGAAAGATATGCTCGATCGTATCCCAGGGGTTGGCTCGACGACGGGTGGGGGCTCCAGTTCCAGCGGAGGATTCCGCGGCGGAGGTGGTGGCAGCGGCGGTCGCGGTTTCGGCAGTGGTAGTAGTTCAAGTGAAATCCTTATTAATGGGAAACGAACTGCAGGTAAAAATAACCAAACCAGTGGTATTTTGAATCGCATCACGGCTGATCAGGTGGACTATATCCAGATTATTCGGGGCACTTCAGGCGAATTAGACGTCCGCGGTAGTGGTCAGGTTGTAAATATCGTCACTTTTGAAGAAGTATCGGCTTCCTCCCTCCAGTACCAAATTAATGCAGACCACCAGTACGATGGACATACTCAACCTGGCGGCGACCTGTCTTACAGTAATCGTATTGGAGGCCTAGATCTGGTGCTCAGCGCCGTTGCTGAACCCCGCTACAATCATGAGGAGAGCAAAGAAGACAGTGTTTTCGGTGATTTATCATCCAATGACAGAGTTATAGAAGAGCGGACAACACAACAGACCAGCTATGAATATACTGCGAACCTCGGTTATGAGTTCAGCGATAGAGCTAGTGCGCGCTTCAATGGTTTGTATTCCCAGAACGACAACCCTACTAAGTTAGAAAGATCAACCACTGATTTCACTGAGCAGCCCAACGCAATAGTGAACCAATTTGAAGATATTCCGGGCAATCAGGATAACTGGGAAATAGGTGGAGACTTTGAGACATTCTTTAATAATGGCGACCGGTTTAAGGTTTTGTTTGTTTTAAACCAGGACAACCGAGACTCCACTCGCGAACGTTTCGATTTATTCAATGATGGCAGCTCCGAAAAAAACCTGTTTTTGAAATCGAGCAGCGTTACCGAAGAAGAAATTGTTCGTAGTTCTTATACGATGGACATGTTTACAGGGCAGGATATTGAATTTGGCGCCGAGCGGGCCGTGACCACACTGGACTCGAATCTTGCACTGGGACTTCCAAACTCTGACGGAACACCGTCATCAGCTTTTGGTGGATTAGTGCCAATACCCGTGAGTAATGCTAATTCAACAGTGGAGGAGACTCGTTATGAGCCGTTCCTGATCCATAACTGGATAATCAATCCTCGTATGTCGTTGGAATCTCATGTGCTTTACGAGTATTCACAAATAGAACAAAAAGGGGATGTATACAACAAGCGTGACTTCGATTTTATAAAACCAAAAGTGGATTTCCGCTACGACATTACACCAACCTTGCAATTAAGAGGTTCGGTGGAAAAGATAGTCACTCAGTTGCGCTTTAGTGATTTTGTGGCAGCAACAGATGATCAGGATGAAGATTCCAATACATTTGCCGGAAACACTAATTTACGCCAGGAATGGTTTTGGAAGTATGACTTCAATGCCGAATACCGTTTGCCCAACGATGCTGGAGTGGTTGATGCAAACTTGTTCTACCATGATCATAACGATGTGATTGAGAAAATCGATGTCTCGCCTTCAGAAGATGATCTAAAATCTGCCAATGGCAACATTGGCGACGGCAAGATGTATGGTTTAAGAGTCAACGCCAGTGTGAGAATGCAAATGATCGATATGCCTAACTTGCTGGTATCTTCTGGCTGGAGTGTGCAAGATTCGGAAATCGAAGATCCTTTTACCGGCATCGACCGACGGTTTGCGCGCTATGGCAGGGGACGTTGGACACTTAGCTTTCGTCATGACATTCCACAATGGAGCATGAACTGGGGTGGCAGTTGGAGTAACCGATTTGACGGCAATGAGAAAATTTATGACATCGATGATGTATTGGATTTACGGGGTGATCCGAGCACTTCTGTCTTCGCAGAATGGATCAGCCCGAATGGTACCAGCTGGCGTTTTGATGCACGCGGACTAGGCTCCAACGATCAATGTCGCGAGAGAATGCGATTCGTGGGTCGACTTTCGACGGGCATCCTGGAAGAAATCGAGAATCGTTGTTCCACGAGAGGCTGGACCACCTCATTAAAAATCACCGGTACTTTCTAAGCTTGTTGACCGAAGATGTTTAAAAATTCAAAGGAGAAAACAATTGATCGCAACCCCTAACTTATAGTCCTATGCAGCTTGCTAGCGATTACCTATGATTGTTTGTCACCACAAGACTACCGATAATCGCAAACAATGAAAATATCTCTAAAAGTCACTTCAATAATTTTGTGCCTAATCAGTATAGGGGCAATAGTGCTCTGGGGCGTTAATCGAGTTAACAGCTCTAATTCAAAGCCATCTTCGATAACTAAAAATTCAGCTGGATTGTCGTCTTCTAATCAAACATCAATTGACCAAGAACGCATCATTTATCAAGGTGACCCACCCTACTTGACTGAGCTTCCCATTCTGGATGGCAATTTATTTTTTAATCATAGTGATGATTTCTTACTCTTTGGAGGGACAAATATTAGAGAAGTCAGATTCAGTGCAGGGACTGGAGACGGAAGCAGAGCTACGATCAGATTTCAAGAAAACGCCATAGCATTTCTAATGACCGAGCAACCCTATATCGAATTTAGCTATCAGGAAAAATTTTATTCACTACAAATTTTGAGTAGACCCTACTTCTTCACCATGGACTTTAGAGAAATTGCTTCATCATCTATTGCGCTTATATATGATTTTAACTAGGGTCTCGGCATAACATCAAAAGCATGGACTTCGGAACTTTCATATGGCAAGTTTTATTTGAAAATACCGGTTTAATGTTTGCCGAAATAATTCAGTCAACCTATCAACGTCTTGGAACTTTTTTAAGTGGTTGGACTCTTTAAGTCGCTAAAAAATTCCATCTCGCCGAGAACTACTGTATTTTTACGCTGATATGTTCGCAGCACCCTTTGGTTGGAGTACCTTTCATGTCCCATCTGCCTTTAACAACAAGCCTATTGTTCACCAGCATTATCACTGCCCTAACTCACAGCGCACTGGCTCAATCCGACGATCGCTTGGCAAATTTAAGTGTCATTACTGATGCGCATCTTACCAATCCACCTGCTGAAGATTGGCTTATTTGGCGAGGAACTTACGATGCACATGGCTTCAGCCCGCTTCAACAAATTGACCGCAGCAATGTTGATCAGTTGAGAGAAACATGGCGAGCAGAGCTGCAACAGGGACCGAATATGGCAACACCATTGGTCCATGACGGGGTCATGTTTCTTGCTAGCACTCAAGACACGGTGCTCGCACTAGATGCCACGACCGGCGAAGAATTGTGGACTTATGAGCATCGGCCTACAGCATTTCCCAGCTCAAAAATGGGCATTGCCTTGCATGGCGATAAACTAATTGTACCGACACAGAATATGCATGTTATTGCACTCGAAGCACGTACTGGCGAATTGATTTGGGATCATGAAATCGAAACTACTTTAGCTGGAGCAGTACCCTATTCCCTTCGCGGTGCTCCCCTAGTTGCCAATGGCATCGTCTTGCAAGGTGTTACTGCAACAATGATACCTGAAGGGGGTTTTATTGTTGGGCTCGACTTGGACACCGGCGACGAGATGTGGCGATTCCATACAGTAGCCAGGCCTGATGAGCCAGGAGGAAATACCTGGAATAATCTAGACTTGGCAGACCGCAGTGGCGGTTCGGTTTGGGTACCAGCAAGTTATGACCCAGAACTGGATTTAGCCTACTATGGCACGGCGCCAACCTACGACACTGCCCCTCTTCTGCATTCACTAAATGAGGAAGATGTTAACAATGATGCCTTATATACCAATGCCACTATTGCTCTTCGTCCGAAAACTGGAGAACTGGTTTGGTATTTTCAGCATATGCCGAATGATCAATGGGATCTGGACTGGGTTTTTGAACGGCAGATAGTCGAGTTACAAGTTGATGGAGCCCTGCGCAAGGTAATTGTAACTGCCGGAAAGATGGCGCTTTATGATGCCCTGGATGCTGAAACTGGCAAATACTTAAGTTCATTTGATGTAGGTATTCAGAACATTGTTACTGCTATTGATCCTGACACAGGGGACAAAACAATTAACCCTAGAGCAATTCCTAATGCAGAAGATGCAAATCTTTTGTGTCCGATGGCGAATGGTGGACGTAACTGGCCATCAGCTTCCATCAACCCAAATACTAATATGTTGTACCTGCCCCTTGCCGAGATCTGCATGATGTTTGGACCTACTAGTGATACTCGCGGCTTATTGTCTACCGGCGTTTCAATTGCGGCTCAACCAATGCCAAACAGTGATGGCAAGTTTGGTCGAATACAGGCAATAGATTTGCAAACCGGCGAAATGGCCTGGACCTTTCGTGAAGTAGTGCCACCAGCATCTGCTACCTTATCAACTGGCGGTGGATTGGTTTTTGTAGGCACTTTAGATAATAGATTTGTTGCCTTTGATGAAACCAATGGCAACGTACTCTGGGAAAATGACCTTGGCGATATTCCCAACTCCTTCCCGATTAGTTATGCAGTAGATGGCAAACAATACGTAGCTGTGGTTGTAGGTCAGCCTAGTCCATTCCACGCAAGTATTTGGATGGGTATGGTGAATGAATTCCTTGGTGACAGCAGTCCGTTACTTGGACATACACGCAGTGGCCCGGCTATCGTTGTTTATGCTCTGGATAATTAATGAGCAAGTCCCAGTATAAATTCACCAACAGCACCCAAACCCAGACTTCAAAGAATCAATGACCTAAACAGTATTAGTTTGGTTCAGTTAATCTCTAGTTCTCAAATTTTCTCCGCCGGGGGGATCAAAGAATATATTCCAGCGAAACCCTGACTCATAAAAATTCATAATCCGTCATTACCATGTCATAGGCGCACCATTAATTCAAATTGCGGCTTTCCTAGAGGTAATGTATAAACGGCGCTTCATGATTCTAGGTGCTGCAAAAAATGAAAAAGGAAACTCTTGCCTGCCATCCTGCCTCCACTACCCATCGTCAAATGACAGAAGAAGAACAACTAGCTGCGGGAGTGAAACCGGAGACTCTGCGCATCTGTGTAGGCATTGAGCATATTGATGACATTATATCCGACATTGAACAAGCCCTTAATGCAACGTAGTTTTGAATGGATAACAAGAAAAGTTAATTGAGGATTTAAGAAAAAAAGAGTCAGGAAAATCTATTAAAGATTAACCCTGACTCTTATTTATAACTACCTCTAATTGCTATTCGGGCAACGCAAAGGCCACTAGCTCTGCAGCGGCTCCGCCGCCACCAACAAATAGGGCAACATACTGCATGCCGTCATGCTCATAAGTAAACGGATGGCCGGTTTGATTCTGTGGCAGATCAATTTCCGCAATAATGTCACCAGTAGTCTTGTCAACAGCGCGGAAAATTGGGCTAGCTCCTGCCCCACCAGTTCCTTCTGCGACGAACAACAAGGTTTTAGTCAGCAAAACCCCTGCTCGGGTAGGTATGCCTGTTCGCGGCAGATCCACACCCGCAAGCAGCGGATGATTTTTAATGCGATCCGGGGTGTCCGCATTTGCAATCCACCACAAATGATCACCACTGTTCATATCGATAGCAGTAACGCGTCCATAAGGTGGCTTAACGATTTCCAAACCTTGCACACGGGGCGCACGAACCCCAAACCCCTGACTTAGATCAATATCAGATTCTGGATTCTTTGCTAAAGACAGTACTTGTAACTGAGTTCTTGAAGGCACGTACAAAATACCGGTTTCAGGATCTAAGGCAGAACTTTCCCAGTTTGAGCCGCCGGTTGAAGATGGCAAGGAAAGCAGTCCACGGGTTCCATCAGTAGCATCGGTTAAGGATGGCGGCTCATAAATAGAAGGACTTAAGCGAAATCCTTCGATGGACTCTAGCGCTAAAGCACGAATTTCTGGTGTCCAATCGATAATGTCGGCTTCAGTGAAACCTTGTCTGTCAAAAGGGGCCGGTCGCGTTGGGAAAGGTTGAGTGGCGGCATACCATTCATTCGGCACATCCCCAGACGGTACTTCTTGTTCAACAATCGGCCAGATTGGCTCCCCAGTCTCTCTGTCAAAGGTATAAACCCAGCCCTGCTTAGTTACGGACATTACAATTTTACGACCATTAGGTAGGTCGGTAACTATTGGTGGGGATGGAACATCCCAATCCCAGATGTCATGGTGGATAAACTGATAGTGCCAAATGCGCTCGCCGGTTTTAACGTCTACTGTCACTATGCCACTAGAAAACAGATTATCGCCGTGGCGGTCACCGCCGTAATAATCCCCTGTTGGATCCTCTATCGGAAGATAGACATGGCCTAGTTCCGGGTCACCAGAAATCGCCGCCCAGACGCCTGAGTTGCCGGTAATATCATTGCCACTGATCCAGGATTCATAGCCATACTCACCAAGCGCCGGGATAGTATGAAAGGTCCACAATAATTCGCCGGTATGCACATCGAACCCACGAATATCGCCTTTGGTATTAAACTTAGAACGTGGGCGACCACCGGTACGATGCGCTGCACCAACCACAATAACGTCATTCATCACGAATGGTGGAGCCGAAATACCAATATCAGGGAAGGGGTATCTAGGGTCATCACCATTCCGCACGCCAACATACAAATCTACGATACCATTCTCACCAAAAGTCGGGTCCGGAATACCAGTTTCAGCATCTAGGGAGACTAATTGGTAGCCTGGTGAGACGTCTAGCACTCGTTGCTTTTCGCCGTTGTCGTAAAAGGCGACTCCACGGCCTGCACCTTTGCGCGGGGCTTCATCAAATCTAGCACCTTCATCATAGCGAAACATCCACAGTACTTGGCCTCCAGCGGCATCAAGTGCCACGATATTTCTGGTTGTACCTACGTTCACATACAAGACTCCATCAATTGCCAACGGAGTAGAGGGGTTTACGAAGTCGGTGCCAGGCCCGAACCCCTGAGAAGACCATTGCCAAGCGATCTCAAGATCACCAACGTTATCGGCATTAATCTGATCCAGCGGTGAGTAGCGATTAGCGGCAGCATCAGCAGCCCAGGAAGGCCAATTACCCTCATAAACACTAGTGCCTTGCTGGCTCCACGCAGTTGCTGAAACAGTGAGTGCAGCTGCAATCACCATCAAAATCGAAATTACTCTTGTTGTTGTTATCACCTGGGAAATCTCCTGACGAGTATTGTTTGTTTTCTACAATTATGAAGCAGCTTGCTGGCCGCAACAACCCGTGAAATACGGACAACATACCTTGCAGATTCGCAACGGAAAAGGCAAGCTTCTCTCTAGAAATTCAGGCTTGCTCGAAACATGAATATCCCAGCGAAAACAGGCCTGTAAGAAGAAAACGGTATCAGTTACAAAAGGTAGCAAAGATGGCCTGCCGAAAAGCAAAAAAAACAAATAGGCTTTGGAAGTTTGTCGTTTCCTCTCTCGGCTGGCTGGTCATCGCCCTGCCCTTTACTCCCCTTCTGGCCGCTGACAACCTCGAAACTCGCGGCTATGTCATTTCCATGGTTCACACTGCCGCCTATGTTGATGATCAAACATGTCCGGCCGGAACCAATGGCACCCGACCTGATGTTTTGATCCGACGAGTAATGTCAGAAGGCTATGGCGAAGAAGAAGCAATTAGCATTATTAATAGCGTCAGAATTAACGGCGGTCGTGACGACGCAGGCAATCTAGTCGGCACAGCAATTACCCTGGGAGGAGGAGCTTCCTATACTGGCGACCAGAGCTGGAATGATTTTGACTTTAATCCTGCCAATGTCCCTAGCGCTATGCCAGATCCTAATGCTTTCAATGCAACCGGCCGTTTTGCCTTTGGTTTGAATTTAGACGGTGAAGAGGGTCCAGATTCCTGGGAGCACCCGAACACTGGGGCGAGAGGTATCGATAACCAAATGTGGCGTGTCCTTGGTTGCTGGGATGCTTATCATGTTAATAAACCAGTCATTCCTTATAACGAATCTATCGCCTGGGATACCGCAGTTGATGCAATGCCAGCATGGCTAATTTCAATATCCGGAGAAGATTTAAACCAGGATGGGGCAGTGACCGTGACTTTTGATCGCGCACTGAACATTCCACTGCGCGACGCTTATGGCAGTATCATGTCTGGCGCAAGCTTTGCCGTCGACACTAACCCTCGCTCACACAATGAATTCAATGGGCAAATAAAAGATAGCGTACTAACGATCGAACCTGGAGATTTTTATATTCAAGGTGAATCTCAATTTTATCCTCACCTGCAATTTTTCAACACCCAATTGCGCTTTGAAATGAAAGACGACGGCAGTATGGAAGGCCACCTTGGCGGCTATCAGCCCTGGCGTGATTATTATCATTACCTCTCAGTACGCGGTGAAACCGACGGTGCGATCGACCTAATCGGTATTTTTTACGACTTAAAACGATTCGCAGATGCGTCACCAGATCCTAGAACAGGCGAAAATACGGCAATCTCTTCGGCCTACTTTATCGAGGCGGTACCGGCATTTCACGTTGATGATACGGGCAGTTTATTAGCCGAGTCAGTGGGACAGGGACCAAAATTTAGTGGACCCGCCGTAAGTCAATACACAGAGCAATAAATAATGAGCAGTTACCTGCAACCAATAACTTCTAAGACTAAAAATAACGGGTGCACGAAATTTGGCGTCTTGTTTTCTCTGCTGCTTTGCCTTACACCAGATGTTATGAGTCAAGCTAAAGGAGCTGAGAGTGCAGCAAATTCAAATAGCGAACAAGTTACTTTTGTCAGACTGACATCCGATCAATATCGCAACACAATTCATGACATCTTCGGCGAGAGCATTGAAGTACGAGGTAACGCTGCCAGCACTGGGGTGAGAGAAGCTGGCTTAATAGCGGTTGGAGGAAGAAAGATCACCCTGAGTGCTTTAGAGCTGGAGTCCTATGAAATCTTAGCTCTGGATATAGCAGAACAGATCCTACAACCAAGCCGCCGAAACACTTTACTTGGTTGCACACCAGATGACGATGCTCTGGCTGATCAGGAGTGTGCAGAACAATTTATTGGTGCTGTTGGATTGCATTTGTTTCGGCGCCCCCTGATGGAGAGTGAAATCGACTCCTTCGTAGCTATGGCGCAATCTGCTACTCAAACATTGGGGAACTTCTACATCGGTTTGCAGGCGGCTCTCGTAGGCATGATGGTATCTCCTGATTTTTTATTTCGCATTGAGCGCAGCGTAGCAAACCTAGAATCACCTGGATCTAGACACCTAGATGCTTGGTCCCGCGCATCGCGTTTAAGTTTTTTCCTATGGGATTCCACCCCCTCCCCAGCACTGCTTGAAGCAGCCAGATCTGGAACTCTAATGACCGAGAGTGGACTCAACCAGCAGGTTGAGCAGATGATGACTTCGGCGAAAATAGAAGATGGATTGCGTGCTTTCTTTGCGGACATGCTTGCCTTTGATCGCTTTGACACTCTTGACATTGATGCGAATCTGTACCCGCGTTTTACCAAAAATGTTGAGGATGAAGCGCGGGAACAAACACTGCGTACCATTGCCGATCAGTTGTTGATCAAAGAATTGGACTACCGTGACTTGTTCGACGCACGCCAAACTTTTTTAACTCCGGCTCTTGCTGCCCTTTATGGTGTACCAATTCCCATTAGGCAGGAACTCGGTGGCACAGTCCCCTGGGTACCTTATGAATTTCCGGAAGGTAATGCTCGCGTCGGATTGCTTGGTCAGGTCACTTTTCTTTCTCTGTTTTCGCACCCGGGCGCTTCTTCTCCAACCCTGCGCGGAAAAGCAGTGCGAGAGCATTTGCTCTGTCAAACTATCCCACCACCCCCACCAGATGTGGATTTTAGTTTAGTGCGAGATGCTGACAACCCGAATTTCAAGACTGTCCGTGATCGATTAGCAGAGCATAGGAGCAACCCTACCTGCGCTGGCTGCCATACCTTGATGGACCCAATTGGATTAGCGCTCGAGATTTTTGATGCATCAGGAGTGCATCGGACTAGCGAAAATGGCGCGCAGATTGATACCAGCGGCCAATGGGCCGGCCAGAATTACGAGGGCGTCAGCGATCTTGTTCAGCTCTTAAAAGACGATCCGACTTTAACATCGTGCCTAATACAGCGAGTCTATAGTTATGGCACGGCGCGAGAACCCAATTCAGCAGAATTACAGTGGCTTAACACAACCCATGCGCAACTCAGAAACGAAGGGGTACACTGGCGCGAGCTGATGCAACGAATCTCACGTAATCCAGATTTCTACACTGTTCCAAACTCAACTGAGATGGAATTTTAGGGCAAGAAAAGATGAATAAACATCGAAAATTTAATCGCCGCACACTGTTAAGGGGTGCTGTCAAAGGATCTGCTGTTGTGGTCGGGTTACCTATCCTCGAAAGCTTCCTAAATGAAAATGGTACCGCGTTCGCAGCTGATGGTGGCGCATTACCGCCTTGTTTTGGGAGCTGGTTTTGGGGTCTTGGCCTAACACCTGATCGATGGGAACCAGAAATCGTTGGTCATGGCTATGAATTGCCAGAACATATTGCGATGCTGCATCCCATCAAGGAAAAGTTAAACGTTTATAGCGGACTACAAGTATTCCTTGATGGAAAAGTGAATCAGAATCATATGTCTGGGGCGCAAGGACAAATGACCGGCATTGTTACAAAGAGTGCTGCGGAATACGATGAGAGTTTTGATGCTATTCTCGATCGACAATTCGGTTCCAACGCACGCTTTCGTACTATAGAAGTTGCTTGTGATGGCAATGCCGCATCGGGGTGGACTGCGCGCGGCAGTAACGGCAAAACTCCATGCCAAATTTCACCATTGGATCTATATAACCGTATCTATGGCGAAGGTTTCCAAGATCCAAACCAAGCAGAGTTTACACCTGACCCTGAAGTCATGGTGCGTCATAGTGTTCTATCTGCGGTAACTGAACAACGGCAGCAACTCATGAAGTCCGTATCATCTAATGACCGCTCACGACTAGATGAGTACTTCACCTCATTAAGAGATGTTGAGCAGAAACTGGCATTCGAGCTTGACCGCCCCACCCCCTTGCCTGCATGCTCAATACCTACTTTAGGCGATGAAGAAATCGGTACACTGGTTTCGCAAGTTCAAAACACTCACCGTCAATTCGCTCAACTTCTAGCTCATGCTCTTGCTTGTGGCCAGACACAAATCTTTCACGTTACCCTGGGCAATGCATTTTCTACCTTGCGACTTCCGGGAGAGCCCAGTGCCTATCACGCTTTAACCCACGAAGAGCCGATCGATACCGATTTGGGTTATCAGCCTAAATGCAAAGCACTCGCAGAACAATGTATGGGTTTTTTTGTTGAGCTGGTTCAAGCCATGGACTCCATCCAGGAAGGAGAGGGAACGCTGCTCGACCGCAGCGTCCTCCTGGCGTTTACAGATCATGGTGAGGCTAGACTGCATTCAATGAAAAACATGCCCGTATTCACGGCCGGCGGCGCAGGTGGTCGTCTGAAGACTGGAATACACATCGCTGCAGAAGGCGATGCCGCTACTCGCGTGGGCTTTACGGTCCAAAAGGCATTTGGTGTTGTCAGTAACCGATGGGGAACAGAATCCAACGAGGTTACTCAGCCGTTTAGCGAGGTTCTTGCATGAGAAAGCCGCTAAAACAAATTAGACTTGCAGTAGTATTCGCTGCTGGCTTAACTGCGCTTTCTTCTGCGATTACCAGTGCACAATCAGAAGATTTCTTGACTAGCCCCATTCCTTCATCGACACCCACAGGGATCACCTTAGTAGAAGTGCATCGAGTCGAAGAGTACTCGTCAGATCAATATTTTTTTACTCGTTTGGGAGATACAGATGGCAAAACGCTGTTTTATCCCTCTTCCAGCTCCAATGCCACTTCAACTAACTTCTATCCTGTTCTAGCAGCCAACGATGCTGCTGCATTTGATGATTGGACATTGGTTGCTCACCGAAATGCCTCAAATATCATTGCGATGCAGTGGGCCTATCAAGGCAATCCCTTGTATACCTGGTCGCAAGAATCTGAGGCTGGAGAAATCGCTTTAAATATAGCCCTATACGGCGTCAGCGCCAGCGGTGAGGACCCTGTAGCTGATGATGGCCAAGATGGCGCGTTGATGCCTCCAGATGGCTGGCAGATCGCCCGCTATACGCCCGCAAGCTCAGTCAGAATTCCTGACGGTTTCGATTTGAAATTAGTGGATTCCAGTCAAGGGGTTGTTCTAACAAATCATCTAGGCTTTTCACTTTATAATTTTGATGACAGCTCTGATCAGCCTGAATCTTCTTGTACTAATAAAGAATGTTATGAAATATGGACCCCTATAGCTGCATCTGCGCTCGCAATTGGTTATGGCGATTTTTCGGTTATCGCTAGGACTGATAATACTCGACAGTGGGCATTTAGAGGGATGCCGTTATTTAAATTTAAAAACGACTTGTTACCTGGCGATGTGCACGGACGGGATGTTCATCCGCATATGCAACTCGCCTTGCTAAAAGAAAACTTCCACCCACAAGGGGTAAATGTAATTTCCCAGCCTGGCTATGGGGATATGTTAATTCTTAATAGTAGAACGCTTTATTTTGGCTCGGCGTTTGAAAAATATTGGGGTGGACGCAGCCTGCGTGGCAGCTTTGATATCGCCTATATTAAAGGCAAACACCTAGGCAGCAAAGCTTGTGTTAGTGGCGAGTGCCTTGAATCCTGGCATCCTTTTACTGCATCCGCTGATGCTAAATCCAGCGGTTTTTGGGAAGTGATTAGTCGCGAAGATGGCAACAAGCAATGGGCTTACAAAGGATTCGCTCTCTACACATACGCAGGTGATGAATCTATTGGACAAATACGCGGGCACAACCTTTATGAGATTGCCGATGTCGATGGCGACGCAGCAGCAATTGCTCGCACTCGCTTACTTGCTGAAGTCGGCAACGCTATGGGTGGCGCTGGAATTTATTGGAGTATAGCGAAACCCTGATCGACCCGTAAAAATATAAAGAGCTGCCACTACCGTTAGCCGTATTTCTTATCTATCTAATCTTCGCGATCAAACACTCTAACCCATATGATTTTACCTACTGCATCACGCCCAACCGATATCATAGTTTGATCATCATCCGCCAGAACTCGGGTGTAGGTCATAGTCAAAACTCCACCTTCTTTTTGAGTGACGAACTCTGATTTATCTCCTAGTCTACTAATCGCTACGGTAGCGTTCGCTGCATTACTCCAAGGAAAGTCGGGTGAAGGATGATCTTTGCCATCGCAGAGCACTGACCAATCTAGAGAGCCCTTATCTTCTGGTCCATTTTCAAATTCCATGGCGTAGCGTTGTTCAACCTCGGTATTCGAGAAAACAAGTACCTCAAACTGCAATCCCTCGGGGTCGAGACTTTTCTCTGAATTTAACGCCCAGGTGCCGTTCATCTCTAGAATACAGTCGGTCGCAGCTTGAGCACTAGCAGCTACTGTCAAGGCGAAGACTATAAATAGATTTCTCATGGCTATTCCTCAGTTTTTAATTCATTTAATCAGTCTAAGTTAACAGAATTAGTCAGTCAGAGGGATGCATTTCTAACTCACCTGATATAATTAAATTACTTCCGTTAACTATAAACTACTAATTTAACGCGTAGAATCAAGCCAAATAATGTAACAAAAAAACAAGCATAGGCTAAAAGTTCTGTGACCTTCAAAAGGCGCTAATTATGGACAAAGAAAATAGATGGTTACAGCTTATGCTCGCTGGCTTGATCACTATTGTCCTTGGAAATCCAAGCACAAACGCAGTGGTATCGGTGTTCCCTACGGGGACTACAATTTATAAACCAGACAAGACATGGAATGGATATACCATCATTGATGCTGCAGATGGGCAAGGGACGGTCCTGCTGGATATGAATGGTAATGAGCTGCGTCGTTGGCCAGAATTAGATGGAATGGGGCCTTTTCGCATACTTCCTGGAGGCTACATCATGGGTGGGGATGTGCGCAGGAACCCCTATCAGGAATCCGTTGTTTTAAAACAACTAGACTGGGACGGTAATGAAGTTTGGCGCTACGATCGAGCCGAGGAAACAGCAGTACCCAGTCAATCTATCGAAAGCGGTGAAGCAAAAGAAGACGACACAGTTTGGGCATCACGGCAACACCATGATTGGCAACGAGAAGGAGACCATATCGGTTACTACTCACCCACGACAGCGCCACTAACTTCTTCCGGCAAAACCATGGTACTTGCCCACAAGAATGTTTATGCGCCTGCAGTTTCCAATATGCGGCTAGAGGATGATTATATTTATGAAGTAGATTGGGAAGGGGATGTTCTGTGGGAATGGCTAGCCAGTGACCATATTGACGAGTTTGGGTTTTCTGAAGATGCGCGCAATGCAATTTTCCGCTCTACTGAGTTTGATGAAGATCGCCAAAGTGCAGACTGGTTACATATTAATTCAGCGAACTATCTTGGACCTAACAAATGGTACGAAGCGGGCGACGAGCGCTTTCACCCCGACCATATTATGATCAGCAGCCGAACAGCAAACATCATTGCGATTATCGCGCGAGATGGAAGCATCCCCTGGCGCCTCGGGCCAGATTATTCAATCGATCAAAAATTGAATGAGATTGGCCAAATCATTGGTCAACATAATCCTCATCTAATTCCAGGAGGATTACCCGGAGCTGGAAACTTACTGGTATTTGATAATGGCGGCACAGGTGGTTACGGCTTCTCTAACCCGGCGGCGCCTGATGGCGTCAATTCTATGACTCGTGATAGCTCAAGAGTATTGGAAATAAACCCAAGTACTTTAGAAGTAGTGTGGGAATACACTAAGGCCGGGACTGAAAGATTTCAGTTTTACAGTTGGTATGTATCTAATGCTCAACGGTTACCTAATGGAAATACTATGGTGAACGAAGGCATGAATGGCCGAGTATTTGAGTTAACGCGTGAAGGAGAAATTGTTTGGGAATATGTAAGCCCTTTCTTTAGTGATACTGACCCTCCATCTCATAGAATCTATCGCGCTTATCGACTACCTTATGACTGGATCCCGCAACTTGAACTACCAGAAGAACGACCTGTAATTCCGCCTGCACTTGGGGAATTCAGAATACCTGCACAATAGATCCAAAGATAATTAACAAGAGAGTGATGCCCGGATCAAATCCCGATCGGAAAGATTAGGACTCGAGAGAAATAGTAACAATCTACTGGAAGTACTCCAGTAAAGGCATCACTAAGCAGGTGCTCTACCCGTTTAATCGGTTTTCCTAGCTGATGTTTTGCTTCTTCTCTCGATACGCTTTACCTTTAGAGTTTGCACCTCATTACTAGGACGATAAAAGAGCTTCAGGAGTATTTAAAAAGTGGACAACAACGGGTCACAAAAGAAAGATTTTGATGTTATTACTGTCGGGGCGGGTATGGCAGGTTTATACATGCTCCACAAACTCCGTGCACAGGGCTTCTCAGCGATTGGGCTAGAGGCTGGCGACGATGTGGGGGGAACTTGGTACTGGAACCGCTATCCTGGCGCCCGTTGCGACATAGAAAGTCTCGACTACTCCTATAGTTTCGACCCTGAGCTGGAAAAAGTGTGGCAGTGGTCGGAACGCTATGCCACACAGCCAGAAATTTTACGTTACCTACAATTTGTAGCTGATCGATATGACCTGCGTCGTGATATTCGTTTTTCCTCTAAAGTCGAGCGAGCAGATTGGGACGATAGTACATCAAAATGGCGTATAACTACTGCCAATGGTGATAGTTTGACCTGCCAATACTATGTTATGGCTACAGGTTGCCTGTCGTTACCCAAAGAGCCAGATGTGAAAGGCGTAGAGCGTTTCACTGGTCAAACTTATTTTACGAATCGCTGGCCCCATGAAGGTGTCGACTTCACAGACATGCGCGTTGCGGTAATCGGCACCGGTTCCTCGGGCATTCAATCGATCCCACTTATCGCCGAACAAGCGAGTCAACTTACAGTTTTCCAGCGCACTGCGAACTACGCAGCGCCAGCGAATAATGGGCCGGTGCGCCCTGAACATCGAGAGAAGCTCAATGCCGACAGAGAAGCCTACCGAGAAGAAGGACGTTGGTCGAGGGCAGGTGTTCCCTTGCCCCGATCAGAGGAACCCTATTCAAGCGTTAATTTAGAAGAACGCCAACGTCGCTTGGAAGCGGGTTTCGCCCAAGGCGACCTATTAACAATTAACTCTTCATTTTCTGATCTTGTAACCAACGCAGCTGCAAACGAATCAGTCCAAGATTTTTTCCGTGACAAAGTTCGCGCTAAAGTTACCGATCCGAAAACTGCCGAAGACCTTTGCGCTAAAGATTTTCCCCTTTTTACCAAACGCCTCTGTTTAGAAACCAATTACTTTAAAACTTTTAATCTACCACACACCAAACTCGTCAACCTGCGCCGCACACCTATTGCTTCCATTACTGAGACGGGTATCGACACAACGGACGAAAGTATGGAATTTGACGCAATCGTTTTTGCTACCGGTTTCGATGCGATGACTGGCGCAATCGTTGCTGTGGACATTCGCGGTCGAGATGGCATCTCACTCAAAGATGTTTGGGAAGAAGGGCCCAAGACCTACTTGGGATTGAATGTTCATGGTTTCCCGAATTTCTTTACTATCACAGGACCAGGAAGTCCCTCAGTATTATCTAACATGGTTGTATCAATAGAGCAGCATGTAAATTGGCTTACAGCTGCTTTTGAACACTTACGTAAAGAAGGTTTTCAGACAATTGAAGCAACTTCTGCCGCTCAAGACGGCTGGATTACTCATGTAAACGATTTTGCCAATCTCACTCTTTATCCCGTTGCTAATAGTTGGTATATGGGAGCAAATGTTCCCGGAAAACCTCGCGTGTTTTTGCCATATATTGGTGGTGTTGATACATATCGACAGGCATGTAACGAAGTGGTTGAGCAGGATTATCTTGGTTTCGAACAATGTGGCACATCAGGATCTCGCTGCAATGAGGGTGTGATTCGATTCGTAAAACCCGACGTACAAATGGTATTGGATGCCATCGCTGGCCTGGAACAACCTCCTTTAGACACCTTATCTCCTATCCAAGCAAGAGAACAAATTGAAGCCAATACCGCTAACCGGGCTCCCGGGCCAGAAGTTGGCGAAGTCTTAGATGGCTCTTTGCCAGGCCCAGCTGGCTCACTCAATTATCGGCTGTACCGACCGGCCACTGCCGGGCCGCACCCTATTGTCGTGTACTACCATGGTGGTGGCTGGGTCCTTGGTCATGCAAGTTCAGATGACCCGTTCTGTCGCTATTTGTGCACGCAAGCTAACGCTCTCGTAATTTCAGTTAACTATCGCCACGCACCAGAAACTCGTTTTCCTGCTGCGGTCGAAGACGCTTTTGAGGCGCTGAACTGGATCGGAAATAACGCAGAATCACTTGGCGGAGCTCCTAACAAGCTTTCTGTAGCAGGCTGGAGTGCGGGTGGAAATTTAGCAACCGTCATGTGCCAGCTCGCGCTAAAACAAGGGGGTCCGAACATTAATGGGCAATTATTAGTCTGCCCTGTAACGGATTGTGATTTTTCCACTGCTTCTTACAATGAAAATGCTGAAGGGTATATTCTGACGCGCAATTTGATGGAATGGTTCTGGAATCAATATTGTAAGGCTGAAGACAGGAAAGATCCGCGTGCCTCTCCGTTACGTGCTGAAAGTTTGGTTGATTTGCCCCCCGCAATGGTAGTCACCGCCGAATTGGACCCACTGCGCGATGAAGGTAATGCCTATGCAGCGGCTTTGCAGAATGCGGGGGTTATCGTAGAACATATACAGGCACCAGGGCAAATTCATACTTCGTTAACTGCCGTGGATATGGTGACCTCAGCAAATGATGTCCGCCAAGCTATGAGCGATGCAGTGCGAGCTTTCGCGAAATAGGAAGTAAGAGCCAAAAAGAGCCATTTATAACTATATATCGGCGATGCTACTGTCAGCTTATGATTAGTGCAGCCTCTTTTTAGGCAGAACGGCTTGTTTTAGTATGCCGAGGAATTTAATTTTCTGCTAATGAATAAAATTAAATTCCTCTGCCTCTTTGTTACACAGTTATCCTAGTTCTTGTTTCTAAGTCTCTTTATTTAATTTGAATTATTTTCCTTGAAGTTCTCAGTCTTGCAATGATGGATGAACATAACCTGTGGGCAATGTCTGATCGGGATCTACGCGAACACTTAGATATGTGATCTGTTCCTGAATATGACGAAAGCCATGAGGGACGCCGGCTGGAATTACCACGATGTCACCAGCCGAAATAGCTTGGGTCTGACCATTAGTTGTAGTGCGACTTCCGCTTGGTCCGATTAGCTCTCTAACAGAAATATTATCTGCGGGAAACTCAACATCTCCTGTAGCATCTCCCCCGGTTACTAAAATGCCGGAACCAGACAAAACATAATATACTTCAGTAACTCGGTGATGAAGAATCGCATTTACTTCTTCACCTTCAGTCCGAGTATTAACTCGTCGCAATATACCAACAGCTACATTAATATCATCGCCGATATCTACTACTCTAATTTGTTGATCTATGGTGTCGCCTAAATTTTCAAACACTTCCATTATTTCGTGCTCTGGAACATGAGTTGCAATAGTCGGCCCCTGAGCAAACAACCCTGATGATGTAACGAGAAAAAAAACAGTACTGACTAATTTTACAAATTTATTGCTTTTCATTTTTACTTCTCCTTAAAAAGTTAAGTGTCTATTTTCATGCAATGGAGCATCGCAAATTTATTGAGCTACTCATTGATAGTGATTAGCGGCGAGTTAGCATCGTTCGCCGACCGTTTACAACAGGTGGGAAATCCTGCACTTCCTCATAAACTGCTGTGATGAACCGGTTTCTATTCTGCTGAGTTACCCCTTTTGTAGATTGTTCATAGGGTGCGGTCAAGTTGGCTCCTAGTACTTGTTCTAAGATTATCTAAACGAATTATTTCTGATTATGTTATACTGCCAATTAGCAGCATAGATATCGACAGAAAGATGATTTTTTTGTGCTGCGAGTGTATTGTCTTTAGCAAAAGGTCATTTTTCAGCAGTCTATCATCGTGGTTCTCTGAGACTATAAGTCTTTCCCTTTTATCCGCTGTTGTCTACGCCTTGTTGCGGTTGCGATCTCTGAATATCCCTATCGATCACACACTCGCTCCCAAGCTTATATAGCTTGGACCACTATTGTTGGCCGCTCACATTGGCTAGCGTTCGCTATGGCTAACGCTTTATGGAGTGCGCACCCATAATAAACTAGCTAATTTAAAAAAATACAAGAGACATAAATGACTTTTACTACACTCGGATTATCCGATTCCCTGTTACGCGCCGTAGCGAATACAGGCTATAAAACACCCACTGCTATTCAGATGAAGGCAATTCCAGCTATTCTTTCTGGCGGCGATGTCATGGCATCAGCTCAAACTGGAACCGGCAAAACTGCCGGATTCGTCCTACCAATCCTGCAACAATTAAGTGGAGGAGCCAAGGCTCGACCTTGTCGAGTTCGCGCATTAATTTTAACACCAACACGAGAACTGGCCGCACAGGTACACAATAGTATTATTACTTATGGTAAGCATGAAAAACTTTCTTCTACTGTTGTGTTTGGCGGCGTCAATATTAATCCGCAACGACGAAAATTAAATCATGGCGTTGATCTCTTGGTCGCGACTCCTGGTCGCTTATTAGATTTATATCAACAAAATGCAACACGATTCGATGACATCGAATTATTAGTATTGGATGAAGCAGATCGTATGCTGGATATGGGATTCATACGAGATATACGCAAGATTCTAAAACTAATTCCTAAGCGACGACAAAATCTAATGTTTTCAGCAACATTCTCCAAAGATATTCGACAGTTAGCTAGTACGATTTGTAAAAACCCTATAGAAATAGATGTGGCACCACGTAATTCAACAGTGGAAACAGTTTCACAGAACTTATATTGGGTTGAGAAGGAGCATAAAGCTGACCTACTAAGTGATTTGCTGCAAGAGACTCCTGAGCAGGTATTAGTATTTACGCGCACTAAGCATGGCGCCAATAAATTGGTAAAACGCCTGAGCAAGGATTCCATCTCAGCAATAGCGATTCATGGCAACAAAAGTCAGACTCAACGCACTAAAGCCTTAGATGAATTCAAAAGGGACAAAGTTCAAATTTTAGTTGCTACAGATATAGCAGCCCGCGGAATAGATATCGAGCTACTGACTTTGGTGGTGAATTTTGATCTTCCCCACGTGCCAGAGGACTATGTGCATCGTATCGGGAGGACTGGCAGAGCTGGTGGAAGTGGTCAAGCGATCTCTTTAGTCTCCCGAGAAGAGAAAAAACAACTGCGTGCGATTGAATCTTTGATCAAACTGAAGATCACCCCCCTGCAAGTGAATGTTTAGAGCTATAAAATCAAAGCATCGACTATGCGTTGTTTTTCGGCTTAATCAATCAAATGGTATGAATAAAGACCAAAGCCATTTAAAGTTGGTAGATATTGAATGAAGTGAATAGGTTCCACTCTTTTCGTGAGGTAATACTATGAAAAATCTAATCCTCGTTTTGGGTTTATCGGGCTGGATAGTTCCTCTTCTCGCTGCCCAAAGCATTCCAGAGCTTCCCTTTGAATCTATAGCAGAGCCTTTGCAATTGCCTGAAGACATTCATTTTGGAGAAATCGCAGGAATAGCAGTTAATTCTAATGGACATGTATTTGTATTTTCTCGTGGCAATTCCGTTGGGCCGGCATACATGGCTTCTGCTGCACAATTATTGGAATTTGATGCCGACGGCAACTTTGTTCGTGAGATCGGAAAGAATCTGCATGCTTGGTCTTATGCTCACGCGGTGCGAGTAGATCCACAGGACAACATTTGGGTAGTAGACAAAGGGTCTAACATGATCTTACGCTTCAATCCGACTGGAAGAGTGGACTGGGTATTTGGCCGTAAAGCGGAAGCGTCTCATTTAGCGGTTCCCCCGGATTACATATCTGTGATGGCGCGAATGCTGCGTACTATGGGTGTAGAAATGGATAACCAGCAAACTCTAAATCCGCGTTCACCTTTACCAGTTCATCGCGATAATGAATTCAATCAACCTACTGATGTAGCTTGGGACTCCGCGGGCAATACTTATTTCAGCGATGGTTATATCAATTCCCGTGTCGGCAAAGTAAACGCACGTGGAGAATGGGTTGCGAGCTGGGGCTCACTAGGTAGTGGCCCGGGACAATTCGATACTCCTCACGGCATAGCAGTGTCCCCTGAGGATGAGATATATGTGGCCGATCGCGGCAATCGTCGTATTCAGGTTTTCGATCAATCTGGGAATTACCTCCGTGAATTCACCATTGATGTGCCCGTGGATCACAGCAGACCCCACCCACCATACGGTCCTGGTGGCCCAGAAATCACCCAGGGTACAATGGCACCCGGTGCGCCTGATGCAATGTGTATGACGCCTGGTCCAAACCCAGTTTTATTCATAGGCGATTTGTACCCCGGCAGCATCTACAAGGTGAGCCTAGAGGGTCAAGTGCTCGGGGTTTATGGAGTTGCCGGACGCAATCTGGGCGAGTTTGGTTGGATTCACGCTATTGCCTGTCCGTCTGAAGATGAAATCTGGGTTGGAGAGTTGACAACATGGAGAGTCCAAAAATTGGTTACGCGAAGGTAAGAAACAGGCAGTTGTAGCAAGTAAAAAAGTCAGGTTTATTTAATTATAGACATATAAATAGTGAGCCTTATACCTATTTGAAAGTCTGGGAACTCAAATGCGAACCAACCAAAAGCGCTTCGCCCCTGGAATGATTCCAGCGAAACTAGCGATTATCGAGACGTAAAAAATAGCGCGGTGGAAAACCCATTTGCGCGCGCGATCTAAAGCTGAGGCTGTATTCCTCCCTTAATAAAGTATCTTCAGCGTCATCAAGAGGAACAGCAAGGTAAGGCAGAAACACATCTTCACCCGGCATTTTTACTTCCACATTCGGATTATCTATTGCCTGACGATACCAAGCTCGAGGCCAATGATTTGCCGCGATATAGTTATTGCCATCGACTTCACGCAAACTAAGAACGCGTTCATGGCGTTCTCTGTCATCATTAAAAGTGGCTATAATAATGGAATTTCTACCTTGAGGTTGGTTCATTCCAAGGCTCATTTCGAATTCAATAACCCAGCCGATGTAGATTAGAGACAAAGTCCCAAACCCTAAAAGGGTCCATTTTGCTGTTTTGTTTAGTTTCATGACTAGTGATACTCAAAAACAATATAAAGAAGAAAATAACTCCTGATCACTTCTTACCTAAGCTTGATGGGCGGAAGAATTACTTCATTGCGCAAGTTTATGGATAAGTATGAGAATTCCAAGACTTCTGTGAAAAAATGCCAAACTCAGCTTACATTAAAGCGTAATATTATTAGGGGAGTGGAGTATAAATAAAGAACATTTCACTCTCCTATATTTTTGAGCCCAACTTATATCGCAGTAGTGAAATCTATTTCTGGGAATTTCTTATCCATTGATTCTTGTAGTAATCCGAAGTAATTGTCAGCGCCACCAAAATATACAAGAGTACTTGGTCCCTTTCCTGGAATGTTTGAACCTAAAAACCAAGTGTTTGCTTCATGTCCATATTTCATTACCGTTAAATCAATAACCTCAGTAGCATGTTGACTCCAGTGCTGTTCTGCTTCTACGCGAACATTTGCTGAAGTGTATTTATTTCCTTCCATGTGCTTAATACAAGAGCTAATCCACTTTATATTTTCTTCGATAGTGGTTGGTAGGTTCGCAAAAGGTGCCTGTGGGCCTGTAATCATAAACAAATTAGGAAACCCAGCAGTACACAAACCCATATATGTCGATGGACCAGAGCCCCACTTCTCTTTCAAGGTTTCACCATCAGCACCTCGAATCTCAATATGTTCTAGCGCACCCGTTAAAGCATCAAAGCCAGTTGCTAGAACAATGATATCGAACTCATAATGTTCCTTTTCAGTCTGCACACCTGTTTCTGTAATTTCAACTATCGGCTCAGCGGACCGAATATCAACCAAGCGCACATTATCCCGATTAAAAGACTCGTAATAGCCGTGATCGAGAGGTGGTCGTTTCGCGAATAATGGATAACCCCTTGGCGTGAGCATCTCTGCTGTTTCACCATCCTCGACGAGCTCAGTAATTTTGTTCCGAAGAAAATTAGCGGCAGTTTCATTGGCATCCAGATCACCAAGTAAATCATCATAGCTTTCAAAACAAAATCTAAAACCACCTTCTTCCCATAGCTTCTGATAAATCTCATTTTGTTCTTCAGCCGTCGAATCAGCAGCAATTCGGTTCACTGGGCTGTCGAATGGCATACCGAACACATGAGTACGACACTTATTAATGATTTCCGCGTAATTTGATTTTATTTCTTCTTCCCATTCCGGTGTCATTTTGCGCTGACCAGCTGGCAGAATATAGTTGGGTGTACGTTGAAACAAAGTAACGCTTTCTGCATCTAGGGCAAGTTCCGGCAACAATTGAACTGCCGTCGCGCCAGCCCCAATGATTCCTATCCGCTTGCCTTTATAATCCAATCCCTCTTTAGGCCACCGGGAAGAATGGAAGCAAGAACCTCGAAAACTATCCAGACCTTTAAAATCTGGTATATAAAGCTCTGAAATAAGCCCCATCGCGCTAACAAAGTACTTGCAACGATAAGTTTCACCAGTATTAGTTTTTACAACCCAATAGTTATGTTCAGTATCGTAAATCGCACTTTCTATAGCGGTGTTTAATTGGATATCTGGCTTCAGATTGCAACGATCAGCAACAAAATGGAGATATTCAAGTGTTTCTTCCCAAGCTGGATAGCGCTCGGACCAACTCCATTCTTGAAGCAGCTCCTCTGAAAAAGCAAAACAGTAGTAGTAAGCCTCACTATCAGTTCTGGCTCCCGGATAACGATTCCACGTCCAAGTTCCTCCAATATCGTCAGCCTTATCAAAGACTCTTACAGAAAGATCCTGTTGCTTTAAGTAATGCAATAATCCCAACCCTGAAAACCCCGCCCCAATGGCGATAACATCATAGTCAGTTGTGGCGGATCCGTTTGTCTCACGCTGTTCATTATTTTGTACTGTCATTTTTAATGCTCGTATCTTGATTGTGCTATTGTTTAGAGACACATGTTGTATCAAATACCCTAATACTCTTTAGTGAGTTATTAAGACTCCAAATAGTGGCCATATTTTTTCATCGCCGATTCATATTGCACTGGAACATGATAAGTCGGAAATAAATCATTTGCAGGTGCGTAATCTCGTAATACTAATCTTGCCACAGTTACTTTGTGTACTTCAGTTGGGCCATCAACGATACCAAGCTCCGGTATATTCGCCCACATATTCATAAAAGGTACTTCGTCTGACATTCCCAGACTCCCGTGTATATGCATAGCACGATAGATTACGTCTTGTAATATTTTAGGCGTAGCGGCTTTTATTGCCGCAATCTCCTTGCGAACTTCTCGATTGTATTCCTTAAACTTGTCAATGAGCCAAGCAGTGTATAGAACATGGAGTCGGTACTGCGTAATTTGAGTATAGGTGTCTGAAATTTTTTCTTGGGTAAACTGTTTGTTCGCTAATAATTCACCTTTGGTAGTCCTGCTTAGAACACGCTCACACATCATGTCCATCGCTTTCTTTAGTACGCCAACACTGCGCATGGCGTGGTGAATTCGCCCGCCACCGAGTCGAGTTTGTGCAACTAGAAAACCTTTGCCCTCTGCCCCTAATAGATTTTTGGCCGGAACGCGGCAATCCGTAAAACGCAAATAGGCATGTACTCCGTTTTCTTGGTCCACGTAGGGTCCAACAGCAGAATTTCTAACTATTTCAAGACCTGGCGCATCTTTATCAACGAGTATAATCGAAGCACCTTCATGTATAGGGCGCTCTGGGTTAGTTACAACCATTACTAGTAGAAATTCTGCAAAGCAGGCATGAGAAGCAAACCATTTTTCACCATTAATTACCCACTCTTCGCCCTCACGTTGAGCAGAACAAATAAATTCTGCAGGATCAGAACCCGCCTGCGGCTCTGTCATGGAATAGCATGAGGCCATTTTGCATTCTAAAAGTGGTTGTAGATAACGAGATTTTTGATCGTCCGTCCCATAATAAGCGAGTATCTCTGCATTGCCGGAATCAGGTGCCTGGCAACCAAATACGCTCGGGCCGAATCGACTTCGCCCAAGAATCTCATTCATTAAACCTAGCTTTACTTGACCGTAGCCAGCACCGCCCAACTCGGGACCAAGGTGACAAGCCCAAAGCTTCCTTTCTTTAACTATGTCCCGCAGAGGAGCCATAGCTTTTGCTGCAGGAGAACTAGGGTCCCACGGATCACCAGGACCACGGAACACAAGATCGAGAGGCTCAACCTCTTCAAAAACAAATGAATCAATCCAGTCAAGCTCAGCCTGAAAGGCTGCATCTGTTTCGAAACTCCACAATGTAGATCTTCTCCTTGATTTGTTAATCTTATGGAATCAGGCCCACGCTGTTGAGAAGGCAGTTGACTTTGATTCGACCAATCTTATACTTGCTAGACGCAAACAAGCAAGTTGTCTATCGACCTTAAAACATAAGAATTTAAAGTGCAAAAAATTAATGACTGCTAAAGATGTCTGGATTGTAACTGGTGCCTCTCGCGGCATTGGCCTCAGCATTGCACAACGAGTTATCGCCAAAGGCGATTGTGTAGCACTGCTGGCCCGAAGCGATTCAGTGTACGACATTGCCCAAGAATTAGGCGAGGACGCTCTGGGTTTCCAAGCAGATATCACTGACGAATCAGCAGTTGCGGAAGCCGTTAAAAAGGTCGCAGAACACTTCGGTTCCGTTACGCGCCTCGTTAATAATGCAGGTTTACATCGGGGTGGTCGGCTGGGCAAGCTTGAATTATCGGATTGGCAGGCCGTAATTCAAACCAATTTAGATGGAGCTATGCTCATGTCACGCGCTTGCGAAGGCGTAATGTTTGCTGGAAGTTCAATCACAAACATTGGCGCTGTCGTTGGCTTTCGAGGTTTTCCTGGTGATGCGGCCTATGCCGCTTCCAAAGCGGGTCTAGCAGGACTTACACAAGCACTAGCAATCGAATTTGCAGCTCGAGATATTAATGTCAATTTAGTAGTACCTGGCTTGGTGGTGACAGAAATGACCAAAGGCTTGTCAGAAAAAGCTCTTACTACGCTAGCCACGATGATTCCAAAAGGTCGATGCGGCGAACCCGAAGAAATAGCGGAAGTTGCAGAATGGGTGGCGCGAGCACGTTATATGACCGGAGCTGTAGTGCCAGTGGATGGAGGCCTGATGAGCACATTCGGCGCACCCAGGTAATCAAACTTAGATGATATCTTCAAAAAAAACTGCCGTAAGTGAGACTGAGACGCGCAGCCTGGCAACAAAAAACTAAATCACATGACAAGAACATCAAGCAGACAATCCACAGCTAGACTGACCCAAGCGGAACGAACCGCTCTTTCTGATCAACGCATGTTTGATGCAGCTATCGATCTAATAAACCAACATGGAACTCAAGGCACAACCTTAAAAGATATCGGCGAACTTGCCGGCTACAGCCGAGGGTTAGCTAACTATCGATTTGGGTCCAAAGCTAGTTTCATGGGTGAATTATTCAGCCAATTTGATCATCGCTGGAAGCAACATCTCAATGGACGAATCGATAACCAGAGCGGAATGCAAGCAGTATTAGCGGCTGCAAGAGCACTAAGAGAATTTTTAACGCTCGAAACCGACTACATGCGAGCTATGTATACTCTATGGTATGAATCCTTGGGCAATGATTCAGCGATTCGAACAAAACTAGCAGAACACCATGATGTTTACCGCAATGATGCACAACGATGGATCGAAGAAGGTATTGCATCTGGTGAAATCGACCAAAACATTGATAGCAAACAGTTTGCCGTGCAGTACTGTGCTTTTATTTTTGGTTTGGTCTACCAATGGTTGGTGAATTCAGACGCTCTCGATCTTGATGCTATTTTCGACGAACATGAAGCAAACACCATCAAATTATTAAGTAAGGGGAGTTAAGTAAATGGCATTCCTGGCACGTGAAGATAACAAACAGGTTTATTATGAAGATTATGGCAGTGGTACTGAAGCCATAGTTCTCGTGCATGGCTGGGGTATGAGCTGCCGTCTTTGGGATTACTCACTAGCGAAATTACGTAGCAATGAACTGCGCACAGTCCTGCTTGATCATCGCGGTTGTGGTCAAAGTAGCAAGGATTTTTTAGACATGGGCATTAATGCAATAGCAAGTGATGTCGTAGCATTAATCGAAACGCTTGGATTACAGCGCGTGGTAGTCAATGGTTGGTCGTTGGGGGGCGCAGTGGTTGTAGAGGTCGCCCGTCAACTGGAAAATTCATGTGCTGGACTAGTGTTAACCTGCGGTGCGACCCCCACCTACTTGCAAAAACCCAATTTCCCCTGCGGTGGAACGGAAGAAGCACTAGCTGAAACTATGACTGCCTTAGCAGCAGACAGGATCAATTTCCTAGCTGCGCTTGCACAGGGCGTTTGCTCGTCAGAAATAAGTCAGGAACAAATTCATTGGATGTGGCGAATTTTCACTGAGGCTTCACCCATGGCTGCACAAACGCTTAGCGAATTAGGCCCTTTAGATCAACGTGAAACCTTGGCACAACTTTCGCTGCCAATTTTAAGCTTTGTGGGCACCCACGATGTGATTGTAGATCCTGATATTTGTCGTAACGTAAAAGAGGTGAATTCAGCAGCCCGCATAGTAGAGATGACCGAATCAGGGCATGCACCATTCATTGACGAGACTGAAAAATACAATAGCGAGCTAATCAAATTCTGCCGCGAATGTCTTAGCCACTAACTACCCAACCTTGAGGTTAGCAGCTAGATTAGCAAGCTTACCCCGTTAAGCGGAATATCCGCCATCAACTGGCAGTGATTGGCCACTAATGTAGCCCGCGTTTTCAGACGCTAGGAAAACCACAGTATCGAATAATTCTTCTGGAGCTCCGGGTCGACCTAAAGCGACTTGTTGCATCCATTGATCTAAAATACCACCGGGTGGGGAATCAATTTCTTGGGAAAGCCCTACCGCAATCAAACCTACCGCGACACAATTTGCCCTTATCCCATTGTGGCCCTCTTCTCGGGCGATTGCTGTACACAAATGCTGCACCCCGGATTTTGGAACAGATGAAAGCGCGTCGGTACTGATGTATTTATGGATCGCAGCTGTCGTTAACGCAGTAATTGAACCGCCTCCACCCTCTCTTAAAACAGGTACAACCGCTCTTAAAACGTGGTAAAAACCCTTGATGTCCGTGTCCAAGGTCTTGTAGACATCTTCCGGATCAGCATCCAAGATCGGCAAGATATGCAAAAATGGGCCGGTCGCGAAAACCACCGAGTGTACTCTTCCGAATTCATCCTTCGCCGCATTGACAAATTCCTCAACTTTACTAACATCCAAAAGATCGACACTTGAAGCCGATGCTTTTTGCCCATTGGCCTCGACCTTGGCGATGTTGACCTCTGCTGCTTCCTTATTATTTAAGTAGGTAAAAGCAACATTGGTTCCGCATTTGCTAAGCAGATCAACAACACCTGATCCTAAGCCTCCTGAGCCGCCGAACACTAAAGCCACACCTTCAGGAAATCTATACGCAGTCATGCAAATGCCCTCTCTTGAGCTCACTCATTATCAATTAGTAACAGAGTCAGAATATCAAAGGGAGCGACTTAAACCTACAGGTAGTTTTTCCTGCAGTTTAATTACTATAGCTGACTCCCATCCCTGCCCGGACGTCATTGTTTATACCGTAAGGGGCGATAGGATAGCGCAACCCATTTTTCGAAAGTTGTTTTAATCCATCGATGACTTTGGGGAGAAAACTAGGAGGTATCGCCATTAATAGCTCGTCTTCCATCACTCCCCCATAGCGACGTTCTGCAAAGCAAGGAATAGAAAGACTTGGCTCTCCTGTTGCAAGTGCACGACCCCAGGAATCGGCACAGGAAGACTCGCCAACACACCCCCACTCGAGTTTCTTATAACCTGTATACTGCAAACCATTAATGAACAGAATCATTTGTGCAGGCGTAGCATAGATTAAACAAATATCCGGTGGATTTAAGCGACCGCTTACCAAGGGGCTAACCGCCATCGCCGTATATTGACCAAAGGGCACGACATCCATCGCTAGCTGGTGTGCACTGGCATTCTCATTATCGGCATACCAAACACCACTCATGCGATCTCCGGACAACCAATCTTCATCTCGCGGCGATAATCCAATAACTGTTTTGCACTGAGCTCCGACTAAGTCATCAACGGTAATACCAACCGTCCAGCCATTCCGAGCTGCCATGCCTACAATTTGGTCTGTAGTATGAATCGCTTCTGGGCGGCGAATGCGGTCAATGCCTTCCATGTCTTCCTCTCGAACAAAAAGTTTCATACCTATGGGTGTTGTTCTTATCCGTAACAACTCATTCAGAGAGTTTACAATTTCCTTAAAATCGAGATTGGATAGATCACTGGTAATTACTTCCGCCATGGTTATCTCCTAGTAAAAAACGAGAATAAAGCTAATAGCTGATTCTTAGACAGATGAAAATAAAGAGCAAGTTGAGTTTTATTCATAGATTAGTGACATAGCAACCGCTTGCACTGATAATTAATCTACAGAGTTTGCAGCAAATCTAATTTGGCAAAACATTCTCAATTATTGTACTTTCAATGGAACCCAACTCAACTGAGGAAATTTAAATTGCGCGTAAATTCTGGACTATTTAGCATCTTTGCAGTCATGCTCTTCGCATGCAATCAACAAGAATCAATACCTACAATGACATCGCTATCTGGCCAGAATGAAAAACCGCCAAATGTAATGTTAATTCTTGCAGATGACTTAGCATTTTCTGATCTGGGCGCGTATGGCAGTGAAATCGATACGCCAAACCTTGATCAACTCGCCACAGAAGGCCTTCTATTTACGCGGTTTCATGCCAGCGCTATGTGTTCTCCTTCGAGGGCAATGCTATTAACCGGGGTTGACCAACACAAGAACGGATATGGCACGATGGGAGAATACCTCGACTCGAGCCAACGAGGCCAACCAGGCTATGAAGGCTACCTGAACAATCAAGTAGTTACCCTCGCCAGCGTTTTGAAACAGTCTGGATTCAATACTTACATGACAGGAAAATGGCATCTGGGCACCACAGTTTTGCCAAGTGAGAGAGGCTTCGACCGGACTTTTATCTTATTACAAGGTGCAGGAAGTCACTTCGATAACACTGGCTATGCAAGTGCTCAGCCCAAAGTCAACTATTTTCGTAACGGGGCAGAGACTGAACTTCCTGATGACTTCTACAGCAGCGATACCTATACCCAGGAAATGATTCGCTACATACAAGCAGGAAGAGATTCAGAAATGCCTTTCTTCGGGTATCTGGCCTTTAGTGCACCACATTTTCCACTACACGCGCCAACAGAACTTATTGATAAATATGAAGAACGTTATCTTGCCGGCTGGGACATTATTCGAAAACAGAGACACGAAGCCCTCAAAGCCAAAGAGCTCATAGATGCAGAGGCAGAAATGGCAGAACGTTTGCAACGAGTTCCAGCTTGGGAAAATGTGAGTGAAGAGCAGCAACGCTACCAAGCTAAGAAAATGGCCGTATATGCAGGGATGGTGGATAGTCTCGATCAGAACGTTGGCAAACTCATCACTTACTTAAAATCCATTGACGAATATGACAATACCGTTTTCCTTTTCTTGTCTGATAATGGTCCGGAAGCAACAGATTTTACGACCTATCCTTATTTACCAATAGCCTCGGACTGGATCGAAGAAACTTTTGACAATAGCTATGAAAATTTAGGTCAAGACGGTAGCTATATTTATTATGGGGAACGGTGGGCTCATGTTGGTGCTGCAGCTCACAGCTTCCATAAGACCGTTGTCAGTCAGGGAGGCATCAATGTCCCTCTTATTGTTAGCTATGCGAAAGAACTCCCGCGCAATCGAGTAGTCACAGAATTTTCCAGTGTAGTGGATATAACGCCAACGATTCTGGATCTTGTTGGGGTCTCTCACCCTGGAAGTGAGTTCGCGGGAAGGCAAATTCATCCCATGGATGGTCGTTCTATGCTGCCCTACCTAAAAGGGGAACAAACTAACATTTATCCAAAAGGCGCCGGAAATGGTTTTGAATTGTTTGGTCACAATGCCTTCATCAGCGGCAACTGGAAAATCTTACGCCTGCAAGAACCCTATGGTGACTTTAGTTGGGGTTTGTATAATTTGGATAAGGACCCCGCAGAATTGAACAATGTTGCAGAGCAGAGTCCCGACAAATTCCAAGAGATGATCGACCTATATTCTGATTATGCCGCCGGCAATGGTGTCATACAGGTGCCAGAAGGGTGGAAAATGTTTGAAAACCTAGGCGGTCCTCGCCAATAAAGCCAGTCAACAATGAAGAGAGAACAATGAAGAGAGCTCAGGACAAAGTCGTAGTGATTACAGGAGCGGCGTCAGGGCTTGGGTTAGCGGATGCAAAGTTACTGGTTGCAGAGGGCGCACTGGTCATTATGACTGACATCAACATCACCAGCGGAGAAGCTCTTGCCCAAGAATTCGGTGCTACTTTTATCCAACAAGATGTAAGTGATGAGGCGGGTTGGTCTGAATTAATGAAAGTAGTCAAAAGAAAATTTGGTCGTTTAGATGGATTGGTCAATAACGCTGGTATCGCTCCCATCGCAAACATTGAAGACTTAGACACAGAAACTTGGCGAAAAGTACTGAGCATTCATCTAGATGGCACTTTTTTTGGTTGCCAGGCTGCTATTAAACTGATGAAAGAGAATGGTGGTGGTTCCATCGTAAACATGTCGTCCACTGCAGCACTAGTAGGTATCGGCCCCTACCTCGCCTATTCGGCAGCCAAAGGCGGTATTCGCTCCATGACAAAATCTATTGCTATTCATTGCCGCCAAAACAAACTTAATATTCGTTGCAACTCTGTACATCCCGGCTCAATTAATACGCCTATGGTTCATCATGCTCTCAAAACTTTAATGGGTAAGGACATAATGGCCCAGGAAGACCCGGAGCAAACACGACGAGAATTAGGTATTGGAGAACCTGACGACGTAGCTCATATGGTTGCTTATCTCGTTTCTGATGAAGCAAAACACATTAACGGAGCAGAAATGGTAATCGATAATGGCGACACCGTTATCTAATCACGAATCTTTAGGAGAAAGTTTTGAATATTACAGGCATGGTTCACGTAAACATTAATTGTCGAGACTATGAAAAGTCTAAAGCTTTTTACGAGATGCTAGGGTTCGAAGAGTTTTGGCCTGTACCCGAAACAAATAGCGAAGAAGTCGCCAACGCAGTTGCCATGCCAGTGTATAAAGTCAAAGGGGCATTGATGACATTAACAGGTGCCACACAGCGCACTATTATTGATCTGCTGGAGTGGAGGTCACCGAGGGATGAGTCTCAACCATACCCTAACCTCTACCAAGCTGGAATTGCACGGATTGCCTTATCAACAAGTGATATAGATGCTGACTATTCTTATTTACTAGAACAAAGGGTGGATGTTTTGTCGGAACCAGTCAAAGTTACAATGTCAAAAACGAGTTATAGCCGCTTCTTCTGCTTCAAAGACCCGGATGGCACGTTTTTGGAACTCGTACAGGTATTTACAGACTAGTAAGTTTTTTTTCGCCAAATGCGCGAACCACAGAAACATCAATAGTCGCAAAATCCAAAGCATCATTCATAGTCAACCAAGAAGCTTCTCTTAAATTTTGTAGTGTTTTCTCTAAATCATCATCTAATTCGTAAATCGCGAGATAAGAATGAGATTGGCTTGGTTGCATCTGTTGCTCGGTCACAATAAATCGCTGCGCTGACTTAAATCCAGATATTTGTAGCACTTCATCCAGATGTATTTCGTCATACCAACGATTAAATTCATCTTCACGCCCAACCATAGGGTTGGCTTTTACTATATAGAGAGTTTTCATGTTTTAAGTTTATAAATTCTGTAGAGGTATAAAAATTTTCTAAATAAGTGACTTATTCAAGAGCAATCAGGCTCATTCACTATATTTGATAGGCCAGCTTGATGATCACAGGAAAGTGATTGCAAAGTGGGGCTTCGCTCAAATACGTTATTTGGCACAGCTTCAGCCTGCAATTTCAAATGCGCAAAGATGTGGCGGCCATTATACGCGACTGGAGCAAAAAGCCCTGCTTCATTCGCCTCAGCAGGTAAGAGTTTTAAGTTAACCCACCCCCGCACATTGCCACCGATAAGCATAATACGTTGATTCTCGGGGTCTATCTTCACTACGATGTCGCAGTGAGTTCTGGCTCCTACGCCAAGTTGTTCGCGGCGCGCAGCTAAAGAGGTATAATTTGGGCGACTACCTCTGCAAAGCATATCTCCTGGTTCGATGATTTTCTCGCCAGTATCGTAGGCAACATAGGCAGACAGAGATTCATTGTCTTCTCGCGCAGTTATAGCCTGATCAATATAACTATGGTGGGCGATCGCGCGGCGGAACTTTCTGAAATCACCCAATCCACTCTCACACATAACCCAGGAGATGAATGCTGCCGACCATGGGTTACTCCATCGCGTTCCAACCCCATGAGTGCTCCAGAATTGATTTTGCCGCTCCAATATCCAAGCACTATCTGGTGTTGAAGACCAATATCCGGCAATGGAATCTGCTACCCGGGCGGCTTCAGCGGGATCGATTGACGGACGCCGCCAAGACTGGCGCCGATATTTAGGATTATCATCTCGAGTGAGGGTCAGATCGTAAATACTATAACCAAAATAGGCCCACTCCTGTATAGCAATATTTACGATCCGGTTGCGCAAGCTCCCAACGGAAATACTTCGACAATCTCGCTCTAGATAGACCATGCTGCCTGGTGTTCCCGTGACTCTTGAGGAGGGTGCTTCAACTTCAAAAATTGCTTTGGATAATCGATCTAAATGGGGCGGCTGAGTGAAACTAGGCGTGAAACTAAAAGTAACTAAAGCTAGTACTAGCACTCTTAAAAGTGCTTGTTTTTCAATTCTCCTTTTTATTCTTATCAACATTAGTCCCCAGAATTGCACTAAACCTATTTGGTTGTGCGTAACCTGCACCTTTTCTAACTAAATATTCTGATGAATCTAAAACTCACTACTTAAGACTTGGCAAACCTAACAGCACACACAATGGCATGTGGTAAATGCAAGACCCATTGCCCTAGCAAAATTACTAAAGGAATGCCTAATGTGATTAATAGTGTTTCAACCATCGAAAGTCCAAACCACATATCAGGCGATTGACCGCACGGTCCGTTAGCACCAAAAAAGAACGGTACCCACTGATCCAATGGCATAAATCTTGGGAATCCGGCTCCCATAGTACAACTGGATATTACCGTACCATTCTCCACGCCCCAAGCGTACCAACTTGTATAAAGCCCTCCAGCAACAAAAGTGATGGTCAGGGTTAAACCTAAGAAGCGGACCCAAAAACTGGATCTAAAAACGACACTGATAGTGGCAGCAATCATGGCTCCGACTACCCAGGCTCTTACCTGCACACACAAAGCACACGGATAAAATCCGAGGGCGTATTGGTAATAGAGAGCTATTGCCTCCATCAGAAGCAGATAAGCGATACCTGCTAACCAAAAGTAGATAGATTGACCATATTCGTAGAACTGCTTCATAAAAAAATTACCATTCCACTGCTTTGGGCTAGAGTCTACCAATCCTATCGCGTAAATCTAGACAAAAAACAGGTCAATATGATGTAAATTTTAGAAATTTGTTAAAGCTATAACGAGCCCTCAATTACGGATGGCTCTTTAGAATTATTCCAACAGCTCACCTAGTAACTCTGGGTAAAAATTGCACAGTTGGTAATTTGTGCTGTATTTTGGCCGATTCATCTAGGCACAATATCCAAAACTCACGCAGCTGGCTTCCTATGTTAATGACAACACTTTCTCAGTGGTTTCAACTTAATCAGGAGCTCTTGTGGTTTACAACTATTGCAGTCGATTTAAGTTTTGCCATTATTCTGTTTCGTTTTTTTGGCAGACAAGGCCTCTACGCCACCATAGTAATCAGCTTATTATTGGCGAACCTACAAGGTCCCAAGCTTACCGAAATCTTCGGACTACAAACCAGCATGGGTGTCATCCTTTATTCCAGTATTTATTTCGCCACAGATTTGTTGAGTGAACGTTATGGGAAAGCAGAAGCAACTCGCGCAGTAATGATTGGCTTTACAGTGAGCATTATCATTATTGTGATGATTAGTATCAGCTTGATGTATTTGCCTGCTAGCGATCTAGAGACAGCAGAACTTGCACAACGTATGCACGCCGCTACTGCAACGCTGTTTAATTTCACACCACGGTTCGTGTTCGGCTCTCTTCTTGCCTACCTGATTAGCCAACGATTTGATGTATGGATTTTCCATCTTATCAAGAAGAAAACTCGAGGAAGACATTTATGGCTACGCAATAATGCATCAACGATGCTATCTCAAGCCATAGACACAATAATTTATGGTGTTGTTGTTTGGTGGGGCATAGTTGATTTTGCGACAGCAATGCAATTAGCGTTAGCCAAGTACTTTTTTAAAGTGATCATCGCTTTAATAGATACTCCGTTTATCTATCTTGCGCGTGGCTGGGACGTCACTGATAAGGATTGGGTCGCAAGCAAGGAATAATTCTCATCATGTGGCCCTGGTGGGTGAAGTACTATTTCTGAGCGCTTGAAATCACTGATTTTCATTAGAGGCATTTAATGGAAGCCTTAAGGGCTTGCATTAAACCCTGACAAAAGGAGTTGAATCAATTCACCCGAATAATACCTACGCTACCATCTATATCAATATTAGTACCAAATCCTTGTGAAAGTCGCTGCACTCGCTCCAATATTTCCCTCGCTTTATCATGTTTCGCAAGCCGCGGAATACCAAGTCGAGAATCAGGGCCATCGGATCCTAGCTCAGTAGGATAAAGCCGCACTTCGATTAACTCGCCCTCGTCGTAATGGCTAATAGCTACGAGGCTTTCTAGTGATTGAGTAGAATTTCCGAAATTCCGCGAAAATTGGTACCTGCCCGATGTTTGATCTGCATCGACCATTCCTAATACTGCAGGCAAATCCCACAAGGACTCGCGGAAAAATTCTCCAAGACCATAAAAGATAGGTTTGCCTCGGTAGATTTCAATTCCTCTTAAAGTTTGCACACCGTGGCCAACGAAAACATCGGCTCCGGTATCAATTGCCTGGTGGGCGAGATCGACGTAGAAAGCCGGAGGCATTGTACTTAGATGTTGTTGCTCTAGAACTGATTGACTTTGATGAATATGCGCCGTAGCAACGACATAATCAGCGTATTGTCTAGCATTACGAATACTGCGCAGAATGCGTGAGACGTCTCTCGAATTGAGAGTGTAGTCGACAGTACCAGGCAGCTCACCCGCCGCTGCTACTCTATACGTGGGATCGTCTCGACCCGAACTGGAAGCAGGAAATCTTAAGCTATTTGCTGACTCATTGCGAACAAGTGGTCGTGGATTATCATAGTTAGAACGATACTCTTGAAACTGGTCACGCACCTGCTTTAGTGAGGTGAATTGCTCCTCCGTTACTAATATAGTTTCCGAGTAGTTCAACATGTTAAGCCCTGCGCGCCCACCAAGGTTTCCCTCTTGTGCGGTTGCAGCAAGCCTTCGATGTTCAGGAAAAATTGGCGCGTGCATACCTACCAGAGCTATGCGGCCTTGGGGTAGCTCAAGAAATACCGGCGCTGCTGCTTCGTCCAAGTTTCTGCCCGAACCTGCATGCACGATACCGGCCGCATCTAACAAGTTGTTGGTGGATAACATGCCAGCGACTTCTGAATCCAACAAATGATTCTGCGCACGATTCACCATATCAAAACCCATCACTTTTAAATCAGCAGCCACTTCATGGGTACCCATAAACCCATTTAAGGGACCCTCAAATTCTCTTAAATTACCGAGCTCCCCTTCCATATTACCGAAGGACAGGTCGGCCTCAGATATTAGCTGGAGTGCACCCTGCACATCAGCATCTGCAAGTTGAGATGCTGGACGCCTAATCATTAAGTCACCAACACTGGCGAAAGTGAATTCACCAGAAATTGTCATATTCATATCTCGAGGGTTTAGTGGTTCTAGCGATTGAGCCAAAACAGGCTTCACTAGAAATAACGGAACAATAGCAAGCCCAAGAAAAAGAAAGGTACCAATGAGAAGTGAGTTTGAATATTTTAAGTTAAAAGGGAGAACCATAAACTTTCCTCTTTCGTATACGATCTAGTCGGTCATTGATCCTAGGTATTTAAAATACAGAAATGTAATATTAATTGACCACTACCGATAAATTAAAGGTCCACCACCAAAACTTATAATGTTAAGTTGCTCGCCGGTCGCGGATGCTCGTCTATTTAACTCAGATAAAGTCCCGCAGTATCTCTTCTTAATATGACTTTGAACTCGAAATTCTCGAGCACAAACAATGTGATCCCAAATCCTATCTTGAGATTTGTTATAGACAATTATTTCCTCATCAGTCATTAAATTAGGATTAACACGCAAATCATCTGTTACTGTACAGCTAATTAATACTAATAGTAGTAATGCAGAGAAAGCTAAAGATTTCATTGGTGGTTCCTACCCGAAGATACATAGGATTTTTAGTACAACAATTCCTGGTACTTCAAACAAATTGAAAAGCTATTCTAGACCAATAGTTTTTCCATTCCTACTCCGTTCGGTCGTTTTGAATCCACCCTTAATCGAATAATCAGCACGAATGCTAAAATTAGACTCAAAGCCATAAAGGCAACACTTCAACGTATGAAGTTTGTCATACATATTTCTACTTAGGAAAACTCACTTAATGGGTAATAGTGGTGCCGAGGACAAGTTTTGTATTGATTGCATAATTAGTTTTTCATATTTTTACTCCACTTACTTTTTGCGTACACTGCTATTTCTTAACTAAATAGACATTAAAGAAATGAAAAGAACAATAAACAAGGCATTGTCAGCGATTTATTTTTTCTGTGCTGCTCCATTACTAGCCGATGAATATGAGCCACCGCGGACTCAGTCTGGCAAACCTGATTTACAAGGGTATTGGAGTAATGCCTCCCTAACAAAAATGGAGCGCGATCCAAATTACGCCGAATATGGGCTGGTTTTTCCATCTGATTTAGTGCCTGAGCTAACAGCAGATCATCCCCAAGTCGTGCGCCAGCAAACAGATGATAATCAGGCTTGGAAGGAATTACCTGACGGGAGCGATCTCGCAAGAGGACGAGGGTACAACGCATTTTGGGTTGATCCGGGACAAAACTTCGCAGTAGTTAAGGGTGAAGTACGAACCTCGATGGTGACATACCCCAACAATGGATTAATACCCTACTCAGAAGAAGGAAGAAAACTAAGGCGTGAAAATCGTGCAAAGTACTCAGGCATTCTGTCTGACCAAGTCACTATGGGTACTGACGGCCCCGAAGGACGAGCATTAGGTGAGCGCTGCTTAATAGGTATGGGCAGCACTGGCGGACCTCCTATTACAAATGTTAGGTATAATAATCTCTATCAAATAATTCAGACAGATGAATATATTGCACTACATATTGAGATGGCTCACGATGTACGAATTATCCCGATTACCACAGAGTATCGAAGGACTAACATGACTCCATGGTTTGGTGATTCGATCGGTCACTGGGATGGCGATACTTTAGTCGTTGAAACCAAGGGGCTTCATCCGCTGCATGGAGAACGACACTATGTGGCTGCTCTATCTGAGCAGGCTAAGGTAATTGAACGTTTTACCCGCCACTCCAATGAACAAATTTTGTATGAGTTCGAAGTTGTTGACCCAATTTATTACGAGGAACCTTGGCAAGGTGAAATGAGTTTTAATGCGTCAAATCTACCCATTTACGAGTATGCCTGTCACGAAGGAAACTATGGATTAATTGGAATACTTGCCGGCGCCAGGCAGCTAGAACAAGAAGACTAGATATTTCTTCAATAATATTTCAACATTTATTTCCACTTTGGAATTAACTCTCCGATTGCACGTTTCTTTGCCTGGTCGCAATATACACTCGCATTTTTAGATTTCGAGCTTCAGAATGCTATTCGCAGATTTAGCCCTGAACTTACCGAAGAAGAGGAGCAATAATGAAACCCTTAAGTATGCTAGCAATTCTTGCCAGCTCGTTTATCGCGGGAATGGCCGTTCAACACCAACAAGATATCTACGCACAAGATATGAAAGTATTTGAGCTACGAACCTACACTACAGGACCTGGTCGATTACCTCCATTACTAGAGCGTTTCGATGGCGGTGAAATAGATTTGTTCCATAAACATGGGATGACCAGTGTCGGCTACTGGATACCCGATGACGAAAAACTTTCAGAAAACACACTTGTTTATATGATTGCCCATGATGATCGCGAAGCTGCAGCACAATCTTGGACAGATTTCGGAGCCGACCCTGTTTGGACGGAAATGTGGGAAAAGTCGCTAGAAGATGGGCCAATTGTTACGGGTGTGTCGATTCAATTTCTGGACCCAACTGCATTTAGCCCTATTCAATAGCCCGAGAGTTCATGGCAGACGGTAATTTAACCATGCCGTGCTGCTACTCTCATTTGCGTCAGCACAAATGGCTGGTTCAGGCTGAATAGGGCGTTGTTGAATCGGGCCCACTAGTTCCACAAAAATACCGTCTGGATCGATCGCATTAATGATGCCTTGTTCGTCCAGACCGGTCCCGGAGCAACAGGGTGCAATCTGGGACAAAAACTCCACGCCTTTTGCCGTTAAAGTCTCCACGGCTGTATCAAGATTTTGCACCGCCAAGGCGATGCGATGTATACCGATATGACTGATTGGTGACGGATAAGGTGGTTCTGGATTAAAGGGTTCTAGCCACTGAATAAGACGCAGGCTATGGCGATCACCCCCTGATAAACTAATATCAGCGCCACGAATTGAAAACGGCCGATCCAGACCATAGGCCTGCCCTTCTTCTATAGAACCTTGCTCTGGCAGAAATTTGATCTCGGTATAGCCGAGACTCTCATAGAAGCTAAGAGATTCTTCAAAGTTGCTCACATTAATACCCACGTAAGGCATGGATTCAATATTTACATTAGCTTCACTTTCAAAATTCTCTCGACTTGATTGTGGTAATTCAACAAGCTTTAAGTAAACCCCATCTGGGTCTTGCATAAAAACAAATCGTTCACCTTCTTTGCCATAGGGCTCAGATAAGAATGAAACACTTTGCCTTTTTAAAAAATTATAATCTTGAGAAAAAGTAGAAGTAGCAAAAGCTGCGTAGGCCATGCCGAGATGAGCGGGATGAGAGTAAGGCGGTTCGCTATTATACGGAACCGCAAACTGAATGAGATCTATTGATGTAGGGCCCATTGCGCTGGGAATCGACATTACTTCAATGCTATCTAACTCGTAAGTACATAAATCATACATTCCTAAAGAGCGTGCCATAAGATAAGTGTTAGTTTTTGGAAAAGCATTTACTCCTTGGGTATAACCTAACAACCGATAAAACTCGCGCGTTTTTTCGAAATCTGCGGTTTGAGTATTAAAATGAATACGTCCGAGAACATTTACATCTTCGGCGCCATTAACGTTTATCGCGATGCCAAGCAAGAACAACGATGGATAAATTAGTCTGCTAAAAATAAATCGCATATTCAAAATAGATGCCTGCCTTCCAATTACTAAAAGTGGCTCAACGTAATGAGACGCTCTCGAATTAACTCCGATCCGACGTTTTTAATCTCAATCCGTCGCAAAACAGTAAAGCAATCCCGCACCACCAACACTCACCAAATTTTCCTGAGTGCACCCAGGGGTCCCATGCGAAGAATTCCATGGAGACCCAGGTGTTGTGAAATTATACCGATCCCCATGACCCACGCGCGCACTCCCAGCATTATTACTTGTCCAATTATTACAGGTTTGATCTTGACCAGTTGGAAAGGCTGTTCCATCAATTTGGGTGCCAGTAAGAATGTCATGAACGGTAAAATCAGGATCACCATCTATACGTGATGCAAACTGACTTCCATTCTCATCCAGAGCGAACTCCCAATTAAAATTCGAATTATCATAGTGAAGAGATTCAACAGTCGTGGCCATAATCAGACCGTTCGCATTAGCCCAAGGGCCAGGCCCAATTCGATCCTTTGCGTTAACCGCCCCTGACCCTTGGGTGCTTAAATATGCCGTCCAAGCCCGATTGGATCCCACTGCATTTGCTAGCGACTGACAATGTGCATCTGCCCCTGCCAATCCACCTAGATTGCCGCCATCACCAAGGCCTGTGCTAGTGACAAAGAATCCCATTTCAGGCGCCTCTTCGTCTTGCTGCGCCAAAATCGTAATCGTCGGAATTGCAAATACAACCGCAGTTAACATCGCTGCTATTAAGGTTCGCTTGTTATTCATTTTTCGTTCCTCCAGCATTTTTACAAAGTAAAAGGTTTAATCGCAAAGTCAGTTCTATTCACTTTACAGCCGAAACCATAGTTGATTGTAGCCGCTTTAGGGCTCACATCTCTGTATTTTAAATATCTCACTAGCATTCTAGACTTTTTTAGACTTCATTTTGCGCTTTTCGATTTTAATTATTAGCAAGCCTTGCCTTATGATTGCAACACAAAGTACAAATTTTTCACCGAGCGCTAATTTGAAGGGTTACAATGGTGCAGGAGAAGAACAATGCAAAAACTCGTTAAGGTACTAAAATACTTGCCCGTGGCCATTGCTTTCTGTCTCGTGGCATGTGCTCCGCAGTCTCCAGAAGTTCAAGATAGCACTGATGAATCATTAGCCTCTTTATCTGCCTATCCGTCGACAGTCTATGCCGCACAGAACCGGCCCGATGTTCGCGGACTGACTGGGGCTGTATCCGCAGATCACCCTTTGGCTGCCCAAGCGGGATTGCGCATATTACAGGAAGGTGGAAACGCCACCGATGCTGTAATCGCCATGGCGGGAGTCTTGGCGGTCGTGCGGCCCCACATGAATGGTATTGGGGGTGATGCCTTTGGCATTTTTTATGACGGCCAGTCTGGTGAAATCACAGCTTTGAACGCGAGTGGCAGAGCTGGCTCTGTCGCCACTCCGGAATTTTTTACAGCAGCTGGAGTGGATCGAATTCCAGGAAGTGGCGCCCTCTCTGTAAGTGTCCCCGGAGCTGTTGCCGGATGGGTCGATGCTCACGAACGCTATGGCTCTAAAGATTTTGCTTACTTACTCGAACCTGCCATTGAGTATGCTCGTGGCGGATTTGCGGTCTCTACGCGTTTAGCTCAAGATTTTACGGAGCAAGGTGGCGTACTTAATGAGGACGGGCGTAACCTTTATTTACCAAATGGCGCAGTACCTCCGGTTGGTAGTTTGTTAGTTAATGCTGAACTTGCAGTGTCATTGGAAACGATAGCCAATGAAGGCAAAAGTGGTTACTACCAAGGCTCTATTGGGAAAAAGCTTGCATCCTATATTACAGAATTAGAGGGCCATTTAAGAGAAGAGGATTTCGAAAACCATACCTCGACTTGGGTCGAACCTTTGCGGGGAGATTATTTAAACCATACGATGGTTGTTATGCCTCCTAATACCCAGGGTATTACTCAGCTGGCTTTAATGGAAATGTCTAAGGCACATCCTGTGCGAGAAATGGGGCACAATACTAGTGAATATCTCCATACTCTAATTGAGTTGAAGAAATTGGCGTTCGCCGATCGTAATCGCTGGGTTGCCGATATGGAAATGGCAGATATACCGATCAATGCTTTATTAGATCCCGATTACCTGCGTAAACGGGCAGGACTGATTAATCATACGAGGGCTGCTGAAAATGTTGAAGCCGGCTTCGGCAATGAATTTTTCACCAATGCCGACAAAAATCGAGAAGATTCCGGAGATACAGTTTATATAACCGCGGTAGACCAGTGGGGCAACGCCGTTAGTTGGATACAAAGTAA
>Ga0206683_10000178_pt1 | contig 46977 bp, 39 predicted proteins | sample M280m12015metaG_FD_155483 | JGI IMG/M metagenome (GOLD analysis project Ga0206683, IMG submission 155483) | Ammonia-oxidizing marine archaeal communities from Monterey Bay, California, United States - M2 80m 12015 | ecosystem: Environmental > Aquatic > Marine > Intertidal zone | place: USA...
GAAACCAATATCAATTTAGCCGAAAATTCTGTCGATAAAATATTATTAGTTGACGTTTACCATGAGTTTAAGTATCCTTATGAAATGATGGAATCTATAAAAAAAGCACTTCGCCCCAACGGGAAAATTTTTATAGTAGAGTATCGCGCTGAAGATCCTAATGTTCCAATCAAAAAAATTCACAAAATGACCGAAAAACAAGTCGTAAAAGAAATGAAAGCAATTGGTTTAAAATTAGAAGTTAATATGGAGAACTTACCTTGGCAACATTGTTTAATTTTTAAAATTGATGAAAATTTTAAATAACAAGTTTAATTAAAATGAATCAAAAAAAACAAAAAATCCATATTATCGGCGCTGGTGTAAGTGGTCTTATTGCGGCTACTGTATTAGAAAATCACGGATATCATCCAATCGTACTCGAATCTACAAACCAAATAGGAGGAAGGGTAAAAACAGATTGTATCTCAAATATAAATTTGGATCATGGTTTTCAGGTACTTTTAACTGCTTATCCATTTGCTCAAAAATATCTTGATTACAAATCATTAGAATTACAAGAGTTTTTGCCAGGAGCAGTGCTATTTAAAAATAAGAAAAAAATTACCATAGGAGATCCTTTAAGAGATTTATCATTATTATTTCCAACACTTTTGGCATCCATAGGTACGCTATCTGATAAATTAAAAATATTAAAATTAACAAATCGATTAAAAAGAAAAAAGATTTCTGAAATTTTCGAAGAACCTGAATTTACAACCCTAGAATATTTAAAAAAAAATGGTTTTTCTGATCAAATAATTGATGATTTTTTTAAACCATTTTTTGGAGGTATTTATCTAGAAGATGAATTAAGTACCTCGAGCAGAATGTTTGAATTTGTTTATAAAATGTTTGGAGAAGGTAAAGCAACCATCCCAAAGAACGGTATTGTCGCAATTCCTAATCAATTAAGGGATAAATTAAAAAACACTCAATTTATTTATAATACAATGGTGGAGTCAGTAAAAACGAATGAAATTAAACTCCAAAATTCCAGTACCATTAAAAGTGATTTTACAATAATTACATCTGGAGCGAACTCGCTGATTTCTAATTTATCGAGTAATTCAATTAAATGGAAATCTTGTCAAACTTTATATTTTTTAACATCGGAACGAGTTATAACAAAAAATTTAATTGGTTTATCATCAATTCCAAAATCATTGATTAATAATATTTACTATTCAAAAAAAATAGACCACACTGAAAATTATTTACTTTCAGTTACAATAATTAAAAAACACCAACTTAGTGATTCAGTTCTTATTGAAGTGGTTAAAAAAGAACTCATTGAAATTTTTGGAATTTATAAAACTAAATTTTTAAAACTTTACAATATTAAAAAAGCGCTACCAAATTTAAATAAGCTTCAGTATGAAATGCAGCCATCAGAGACTCAACTACTTCCAGGAATTTACTTAGCAGGCGATGAGCAGCTTAATGGTTCACTTAACGCTGCAATGATTGCTGGTGAAAAAGCAGCTTTAGCTATTATAGAATCTATTACTAATTTTAAACAATAATCGTTCAAAAAGATGAAAATTTAGATTAAATTTAAGACTTAATATATAAAACTGGAATCTATTTTATTACTGTTTACACTAATCGATTGAATAAAAAAACAATTAAAATCTTAATTGAATAGTATCCTGTAATTGTTTCCAAAATATACAAATGGTTTTAACATAATATCTATCGATATAATTCGCTTTGATATAAATGTACTATAATTAATATTATGTCAAATAGATTATTTTAATATATCCTATCCTCTTTTAATAATTAGATTATTTTTGTTCTCATGCAAACACAAAAAGTTACCAAATTTGAATTTATAGCCCTAATGGCTTTTTTAATGTCTGTGGTAGCTCTTGCTATTGATGCCTTATTACCGGCTCTAGACATTATTGGTAATTCCTTAGATACACAAGAAAATTCTGATCATCAATTACTCATAACAATGATTTTCATTGGTTTAGGCGTTGGGCCTCTTTTTTTTGGCCCCTTATCAGATAGCTTAGGTCGAAAGCCAATGGTTTTTGTAGGTTTTAGTATCTTTATTTTAGCAAGTTTTATATGTGTTTATTCCAATTCATTAGAAATAATGGTCTTAGGTCGAATTCTACAAGGCTTTGGTCTCTCTGCTCCTCGTACCATTAGTGTAGCAATTATTAGAGATTTATATTCAGGTGATTATATGGCAAAAATAATGTCCTTCGTAATAGTTATTTTTTTATTAGTTCCAATCATTGCACCAGCAATAGGTAAGTTTATATTAGATTATTTTAATTGGGAAGCTATTTTTATTTTTCAGATCTTATTTTGTCTACTTATTGCTTTTTGGTTTTGGAATCGTCAAGAAGAGACTTTAAATCACAAAAATCGAATTGCTTTTAAAATTAACTTATTTTCTCAAGGATTTTTAGAATTAATACGCTACAAAACAACTATTGCTTACACATTAATTTCAGGTTTTATTACGGGGTCGTTTATGGTTTATTTGAGTACTTCTCAACAAATATTTCAAGAACAATATGGCTTAAAAGAAGCCTTTCCATATATATTTGCTGGTCTTGCAACTGCTTCAGGAAGCGCGATTTTATTAAATGGTATTTTTGTAGTAAAATATGGTATGAAAAAAATGATCCATGTTTCTCTTATTGGTTTTTTTATCATATCTATCTGCTACAGTATTTTATTTTTTAATTCAGTGAATCCACCAATTAAGGTTATTCTGTTATTTTTTTCACTTCAATTTTTCTGTTTAGGGTTTCTGTTTGGTAATTTACGGGCTATTGCAATGGAGCCTGTTGGTCACATTGCAGGAATTGGAGCGGCTATTACTGGCTTTATTTCAACGCTAATGGCAGTTCCAATAAGTATTTTTATTGGAAAATTTGTAACGGTTACCGTACTTCCTATATTTATTGGATTTTCAATTTGTTCTTTTCTATCTATACTTATTGTATTGATGCTAACAATAAAGGCATCTCAAAAAAAACTAGTCTAAAAAACGGTAATATCCTGTCTTTAAGTAGGCTCCTTCCTTAAAATTAATTGGATGATCTATATCATGCTGAGTGGTTTTTACTAAAAAATAATTACGAGGAACTGTGTCTAGAGCTTCTTTGTTGATGGCTAAAAATTCACTTGCTAAAACTCTGGAAGAACAAGATGCCAAGACCAACAATCCATTTTTTGATGTTAAGCTAGCTCCTAATAAAGCTAATTGTTTATATTTCTTCTTTGCAATTTCGATTTCATTTTTATTTTTTGCAAAGGACGGAGGATCTATAATTACAACATCAAAGGTTCTTTTTTTTGAAATGAAATTTTGTAAAATTTTAAAAGCATCACCAACTAGGGTCGTATGATTTCCTGTAAAATTATTCAGCTTTCCATTTTGAACCGCTAATGTTAATGCTTGTTTACTAATGTCAATACTAGTTACTTCTTTTGCTTGATTAGCTAAGGCATGTACCGAAAATCCACCAGCATACGAAAAAACATCTAACACCGTCTTATTTTTAGATAATAGGCCCACCTGTTTTCGGTTTTCACGATGATCTAAAAAATATCCCGTTTTATGACCTTTGATGACATTTGCTGAAAAATGGATACCATGTTCAATAAAAGGAATATTAGCATCAGTTAATGTTCCATAAATAACCTGTCCGTCCTCGGTGTTGTAGCGATCTTTTAATTGCTGAAGTGAGCGACTTAATCGAAGTACAGCTGTCGTTGTATCACTTACAGTTAGCAAATGCTCCGTTATTATTTTTAAATACGGAAACCAAATACTTGAATATAATTTAACCACTATCACTTTGTGATAAACATCAGCAATTAAGCCTGGAAAGCCATCATTTTCTCCAAATAAAAAACGATAACTATTTGTATTTGTTTTTAATAAAGGGATTCGTAATTTATAAGCTTCATTTATTTTATTTAAAAAAAAATTAGAATCTAGTAGTACTCCCCCACCGTGATGTAACATTTTAATACAAATTGGGGACATAGAATCATACAGTCCAACACCAATAACATTATTTTTATCACGCCCAAATATGATTGCGATATCTCCTGAGGAGGCTTCTTTATTAATTTTTTGAATACTATTCGTAAAAATCCATGGATGCCCGTTTTTTACGTTACGTTCACCAACAGCTGTTAGTTTTACAGCTAGCCTATTTGGTTTTATTTTTATAGAAGGTAAAATATTAATAAGCTAATAATTCTAACAAATCGTTTTTAAATTTATTTTTTGGTAAATAATCAGCTTCTAAATTTGCGGCAAATGGAATGGGGGTATCTAAACTTGCAAGTCGCTTAACTGGAGCATCTAATTTTTCAAAACAATTTTCCATAATCATTGCAGCTATGTCTGAGGCGATACCTCCAAACATAGAATCTTCTTGAAGAATCATAACTTTCCCTGTTTTATTTACAGAATTATAAATAGCATCGGTGTCTAAAGGTGCTAAAGATCTTAAATCTATTAAATCAACCGAAATATGTTTTAACTCTTTGAGGGTATCTAAGGCCCAATGTACTCCAGCACCGTATGTGATAACAGAAACATCATTCCCCTCATTTATTAAAGAAGCCTTCCCTAATGGAAGCGTATAATAGTTAGTTGGAACATCCTGTCGAATACTACGATATAGCGCTTTATGTTCAAAAAATAAAACAGGATTTGGGTCCTCAATACTAGTAGCTAAAAGTCCTTTTGCATCATACGGAAAAGCAGGATATACTACTTTTAGTCCGGGTGTATGAGTAAACCACGCTTCATTGGTTTGACTGTGAAAAGGCCCCGCTCCCACTCCTGCTCCACAAGGCATACGGATAACAACATCCGCTTTTTGATTCCATCTATAATTTGATTTAGCTAGTAAATTGACAATTGGATTAAATCCTGAGGTAACAAAATCAGAAAATTGCATTTCCATCATTGATTTGTAACCATTAATAGATAATCCCATAGCTGCGGAAACAATGGCAGATTCACAAATGGGAGTGTTTCTTACTCTATCCTTACCAAATTCCTCTAAAAATCCGTCTGTTATCTTAAATACACCTCCATAGTCAGCGATATCCTGCCCCATTAAAACTAAGTTGTCATGTCGCTGCATTGATTGCCTTAAACTCTCAGAAATTGCATCTACTAAACGTAGATTATTAGATTCATTATTTTCCTTAATCTCTTTATATTCAAATTGATGAAATACATCATTTAACTCATTTGTTGTAGTCGACTCTATGGCAGGCTCAGCAAAAGCAATATCCAATCCGTACTGAATTTCTTTCACAATAGAAGCTTTACTAATTGCCTCAATTTCTTCTGTTAAAACACCTTGAGTTTTAAGAAAAGCTGCATAATTTAATAAGGGATCTTTTAAGTCCCAAGATTGTAACAATTCATCTGGCACATACTTAGTCCCACTAGCTTCTTCGTGACCTCGCACTCTAAATGTTTTAAATTCTAGCAGAACGGGTCGTGGATTTTCACGAATATCTGCAACCAATTCATTTAATTTTGTATAAACTTCTAAAATATTATTTCCGTCAATAATATGAGATTCCATCCCGTATCCATGAGCACGATCAGACAAATTTTCACAATTAAATTGTTGTGATGTTGGAGTAGATAAACCATAACCATTATTTTCAATACAAAAAAGAACTGGTAATTTCCAAACAGACGCTACATTAAGAGCTTCATGTATATCACCTTCACTAGTTCCTCCGTCACCTGTAAAAACTGCACAAACCTTATTATTATTTTTAAGTTTGTTCGCTAGTGCTATTCCGTCTGCCACCCCAAATTGTGGTCCTAAATGGGATATCATTCCTACTATATGGTATTCCTGTGTACCAAAATGAAAACTTCGATCTCTTCCTTTTGTAAAACCATTAGCTTTACCCTGCCATTGCGAAAAAAGACGCTCCAAAGGAATATTCCTACCTGTAAAAACACCTAAATTTCTATGCATTGGCATAATGTATTCATCTTTGTCTAAAACAGCTGTTATACCAACAGATATTGCTTCTTGACCAATACCACTGAACCATTTTGAAATTTTACCTTGACGGAGTAAAATCAACATTTTTTCCTCAATTAATCGAGGTTTTAGCATCATTTTGTAAAGGCGCAATAAGGTGCTATCATCTAAATTACTACGATCGTAATCAAAGTGAATATTTGCTGCTTTTTCAGAATTCATTTTTTTGTATTTACAAATCAAAAGTAGAAAAAAACCCAACGTAACAAGCTATTTCTTTTCATTTTTTATCAATTACATTTTAAAGCTAAATTGGTATATTTGTAATTCAAATTTTTACAAATGACAAATATACCAAGCGTGGATCTTGCTGACTTTTTATCGGAGGATCCAGTAAGAAAACAAAAGTTTGTGCATGAAATTGGTACAGCGTACTCTGAAATAGGTTTTGCCTCTGTTAAAAATCATTTTTTAAGTGACGAACTAATGGAACAACTGTACGATCAAGTTAAAAAGTTTTTTGCATTACCAATAGCAACTAAAGAAAAATATGAAATTTCAGGATTAGGCGGTCAGCGTGGATATATCTCTTTTGGTAAGGAACATGCTAAAGGAAAAAAAGAAGGAGATCTGAAAGAATTTTGGCATTTTGGTCAAGAAGTTTCAGAGGATGCAAATCTTAACGAAGAGTATCCAGATAATGTTTTAGTAAATGAGCTCCCCTCTTTTAATAAAGTTGGATTGGAAGCTTATCAACTACTTGAAAAAACTGGGGTATATGTATTAAGGGCTTTATCGCTTTATATTGGAATGGATGAATTTTATTATGATAAATGGGTTGCTAATGGAAATAGTATTTTACGTCCTATACACTATCCACCGATCCAGACTGAACCTAAAGGTGCTGTAAGAGCTGGAGCTCACGGAGACATCAATCTAATTACTTTACTTATGGGAGCCTCTGCAGGAGGTTTGCAAGTGCTACGAAAAGATGGTCAATGGATAGAGGCTAAACCAGAAGAAGGAAATTTAGTAATCAATGTTGGCGATATGCTCGAGAGACATACCAATAATAAATTAAGATCTACCATCCATAGAGTTGTTAATCCTCCTAAAGAGGAATGGGGAAAACCAAGGTATTCGATTCCTTTTTTCTTACATCCTAGAAGTGATATGACTCTAAATTGTCTTGAGGAATGTGTTGATGAAAGTCACCCTAAAGGTTTTGATGATATCACTGCCGGTGATTTTTTAAATCAACGTCTAAAAGAAATTGGTTTGATGTAATGGATTTAAAAGATCAACTTAAAAGCTTATTCCCAGAACATCGACCATCTCAAGAAGAAGAAATTAAAGTAACTCCTTCTCTTTGGTTACAAAAAGACCCACTCGTCTGTAAATATGAAAAACGCAAGGGAAAACCTATTACTATTATCGAAGGTTACACGGGAGCAAACTCTGACTTTAAAATTTTAACTAAAGAAATCAAAAAATTATTGGGAGTTGGTGGAAGCTTTAAAAATAATCAAATTATAATTCAAGGTGATTATCGTGATAATATCATGGTCTTTTTAAAAAATAAAGGATTTAAAGTAAAAAGAGTAGGAGGATAAGTCAAAACTATGATTAGAATAAAAGAATCAGAACTTATATTAAATCCAGATGGTAGTGTATATCACCTTAACTTAAAGCCCGAGGATATATCAGATACGCTATTGTTTGTTGGCGATCAGGACAGAGTTGAAAAGATTACTAAACATTTTGATACGATTGAATTTTCCACACAAAAACGTGAATTCAAAACACAAACAGGTACCTACAAAGGAAAAAGAATTTCTGTTATTTCAACTGGAATTGGACCTGACAATATTGATATCGTTTTAAATGAATTGGATGCGCTAATCAATATAGACTTTAAAACGAGAACTATAAAAGAAAAACTAAATTCATTAAATATTATTAGAATTGGGACTTCTGGTTCATTGCAAAGTGATATTCCTGTTGATTCTTTTCTTATTGGAACACACGGCCTAGATTTAAATGGGATGCTACATTTTTACGAATTAGAAGATATTTGTAATCATGAAATAGAAAATGCCTTTATTAAGCATACCCATTGGAATTCAAATAAAGCCAGACCCATCGTTATTAGTAATAGTCTAGAATTAGAGAGAATTTTTGAAAGTAAGCAAACTTATAAAGGAGTAACTGGAACAGCAGGTGGCTTTTATGGTCCTCAAGGAAGAGTATTGCGTTTGGCAATTCAAGATTCAGAATTAAATAATAAAATGAATAGTTTTTTGTACAATGGTTTTCGAATTTCCAATCTAGAAATGGAAACAGCCACCATATACGGTTTATCAAAATTATTAGGACACAATGCACTCTCCTTAAATGCTATTATTGCAAATAGAGCAAATGGAACTTTCAGTAAAAATCCCGCTAAAACAATTGAGAGTTTAATTCTATATACACTAGACCGACTTGTCAGATAAAGGAATCAAAAATCGTTACTTCAACAAAAAATGACTGAACGGATGTAAGTTTCTGACAGACAGTTTCTTAATTTTTTTTCAAAAAAAAACGCAACCATTTTTTTAAAATTACATCTAATAAGTGTTAATAATTTAGAATATGAAAATAACTTTAATCATTATTGGGACATTATTAGTAGCTAATTATTTATTATTACATTTTAGCTGTAACGATCCTGAGTCTCACATGCCAGAAGACGAATAGAATATTTAAATCCAATTAATTTGTGACTTTCCTACTTCCGAAAGATAAAAATTAGTTGCACTAAAGTGTTTATTTCCAAACCAATATCCCCTATTTGCACTCAAAGGCGATGGATGTCCACTAGTCAAAATTAAATGTTTATTTGAATCAATCTTACTTCCTTTTTTCTTTGCATAACCACCCCATAACAAAAAAACTAAATTTTCTTTTTTTTCTGATAAAATAGAAATAACAGTATCTGTAAACTTTTCCCAACCCTTATTTTGATGACTGCCGGCTTCGTTTGATTTTACTGTCAACGTAGCATTAAGCAATAAAACTCCTTGATTTGCCCATCTTTCCAAGTTTCCATTTTTAGGATATGGGATTAACAGGTCAGATTCAATTTCTTTAAATATATTTTTTAATGATGGAGGATGTGATACGTCTTCATTAACAGAGAAACAAAGTCCATTAGCTTGATTTGCTCCATGATAAGGATCTTGTCCTATAATCACCACTTTGACATCATGAAAAGGAGTATGATTAAACGCTGAAAATATTAATTTTCCTGGTGGAAAACACCTGTGTGATTTATATTCATCCTTTACAAATTGAATTAAATTTTGAAAATAAATTTTTGAAAACTCTTCTTTTAACTCTTCGTTCCAACTTGTTTCAATATTTACATTCATTATTATTACTTTTGAACAAAATTACTAATAAGAAAAAGATAAAAATTCATAATATTTTAAAAAAAATAAGACAAGAGTGGCATTTAATAAAAAAATATCGTTTCCCACTGCTCACAGTATATTATTAATTATTGCCGGTCTGGTGGCAATTCTTACCTGGTTGATCCCTGCGGGTCAATACGATCGATTATCTTACAATAAAGAAACCAATTCTTTTCATTGTAATCACTTAGGCAACGATAAAATGCTGATGGCAAATCAAAATACTTTAGATTCGTTAAACATTCAAATACCGATAGAAAAATTTACCAACGGTGATATCTGGAAGCCAATTAGTATTCCGGGAACTTATCACAAATTAGATCCTAGTCCACAGGGAATTATAGCTTTTATAAAATCTCCCCTCAAAGGAATCATGGGAGTTTCCGATATTATTTTATTAGTTCTTATTATTGGTGGCTTAATTGGTATAGTCAATGCTACAGGAGCTTTTGAAGTCGGCATTTCATGGCTAGCTACTGTTTTGAAAGGAAAAGAATATGTATTAATCATTTTAGTTACTACCTTAATAGCTATAGGTGGAACTACCTTTGGATTAGCTGAAGAAACTATTGCATTTTATCCCATATTGATTCCCGTATTTTTAGCAGCTAAATACGACGCTATTGTTCCACTTGCATCTATCTATGTTGGTTCTGCTATGGGCACCATGGCATCTACTGTAAATCCTTTTAGTACTATTATTGCATCAGATGCCGCTGGAATTAATTGGACCGCAGGAATTAACGGACGTTTTGTTATGCTTGCTTTAGGACTGTTAATTTGTATTAGTTATATTATTTGGTATGCACAAAAAGTCAAAAAGGAACCGACTAAATCAATCATATTTGATCAAAAAGAAGAAATCGAAAAGCTTTTTGGTAACATGATAACTTCAAATAACATATCCAAACTTAATCTTAGATTACGTCTAATTTTATTGGTATTCGGTTTGTGTTTTATTATCATGATTTATGGGGTATCTAAACTAGATTGGTGGTTTTTAGAAATGACTTCCGTTTTTTTTGTTGGTGCTATTATAATCGGCTTTATAGCTAGAATTAAGGAACGTATTTTTGTAGATACCTTTGTTAAGGGCGCTACCGAATTACTAGGTGTAGCTTTTATAATAGGAATAGCTAGAGGAATCACTATATTAATGGAAGATGGTTTAATTAGTGATACTATACTCTATTATTCTAGTAACCTAACCCACGGAATGAACAAAGGTTTTTTTATTAATACAATGCTTTATACCTATGGAGGCTTATCTTTTTTTATCCCTTCTTCATCTGGTATGGCTGTTTTAACAATGCCCATCATGTCTCCCTTAGGTGATGGATTAGGAGTTGCAAGAGAATATATCGTAAATGCATATCAATATGGTATGGGACTTTTTGCATTTATTAACCCTACTGGGCTTATACTGGCATCCTTAGCAATTGTTAAAGTAGGATACGATAAGTGGCTTCGGTTTATAAGTCCCTTAGTGTTAATGTTATTATTTTTAACAATGGTAATTTTAACCATTTCAGTATATCTATAAATCCAGTTATATAAATGACAACTATTGATCATAAAACATTAGAGAGTTTAGAATTTCATGAAGTTCTAAATGAAATCGCATCATTTTCTATTACGGAACTAGGAAAAGAATCTGTTTTATCGATATTGCCTTTTAAAAAATTAGTAGCTATACAACCTGAATTAGAAAGAATAAAGGAATTTTCAGCTTCACTTAATGGAGAAAACACCGTACCTAATCATGGTTTTGAAGCTATAGAAAGAGAATTATTTTTATTAAATATTGAAAATAGTACACTGGAAATTTCAGGATTTAGAAAAATTTTATCCATAACGGAAACTACTCATACTTTAATTTCTTTCTTTAAAAAGTATGAAACATTTTATATTCACTTAAACGCTTTTTCTAAAAAAATTACCTATTACGCTTCTTTTTCTACGGAAATTAAAAAAGTTCTCGATAAGTATGGCTTTATGAGAGACGATGCTTCGCAGGAGCTATCTATGATTAGAAAACGTTTAAAATTATTAAAAAGCAAAATTAACTCCTCATTTAATAAATCGTTATCTCAATACAATCAACTAGATTATTTAGATGAAATTAGAGAAACCATTGTAGATAATCGTCGAGTTTTAGCAGTAAAAGCTATGTATCGTAAAAAAATTAATGGTACGGTATTGGGAACATCTAAGACGGGAAGTATTGTTTATATGGAACCTCAAAAAACTCTTGAATACGCTAATGAGTTAAGTAATTTACTTTACGAGGAACAAGAAGAAATAAAAAAAATACTGAAAAGTTTAACTGAATATCTTCGTCCGAATGCATCAACACTTAAAAATTATCAAGAATATTTGATTGCAATCGATGTATTTTATGCAAAAGCAAAGTTTGCTTTAAAAATTGACGGCGTAATGCCCTTGCTTACTAAAAAAAGAAAGTTATTTCTAAAAGATGCATATCACCCCCTTTTGTTATTAACAAACAAAAAAAGAAAAGAAAAAACATTTCCTCAAACTATTTCACTGCAAGAGGATAACAGAATAATTGTTATTTCTGGACCTAATGCTGGTGGTAAGAGCATTACGCTTAAAACCGTTGGACTATTACAATTAATGATTCAAAGTGGAATTTTAGTTCCCTTGGACCCTCAGAGTGAATTTTGTTTTTTTGAAAAAATATTGACTGATATTGGAGATAACCAATCGATAGAAAATCAATTAAGCACGTATAGTTATCGCCTAAAAAAAATGAATCAATTTTTAAAAAAATGCAAAGAGAATTCTTTGTTTTTAATCGATGAATTTGGTACAGGTAGTGATCCTGAATTAGGTGGAGCTTTGGCAGAAATATTTTTAGAAGTATTTTATGAACGAAAAGCATTTGGTGTAATTACGACACATTATGCAAATTTAAAATTATTAGCGAGTGAATTACCTCATGCAACAAACGCTAATATGCAATTTAATAGTAGTACTTTATTACCGATGTATCAATTAAATCTTGGTGAAGCTGGAAGTTCATTTACCTTTGAAGTTGCACAAAAAAATGGTATCCCATTTAATCTTATTAATAAAGCAAAAAAGAAAATTGAAAGCGGTAAAATACGTTTTGATAAAAGTATCGCTAATCTTCAAAGAGAGCGAACACAGCTAAGGAAAACCTCTGAATCACTAAAATCTGAGGAACAAAAGGCAAGAAAAAATAACAAACAATTAGAAGTAACTAATACTAGAATTCAAGATAAGTTAGAAAGCTATCAAGAACTTTACGATACCAATCAACGTTTGATAAGTTTAGGAAAAAAAATAAGCACGCTTGCGAAAAACTATCATAACAATAAAAAGAAAAAACCATTAATGGATGAACTTTTTAAAATAGTAATGGTTGAGAATAGTAAATTAAAGAAAAACGAGCCTAAAATAAAAAAAGATAAAAAGATAAAAAACAAACAGCAACAGGAAATCAAACAAGAATTAGAAAAAAAAGTTGCCCTAATTAGAAAGAAGAAAAAAACAGAAAAAGCTGATCAAAAGAAATCTATTCCCCTAAAATCTATAGTAAAACTTAAGGTTGGAGACAGAGTAAGAATGACGGACGGAAATGCGATAGGAACAATAGATAAATTAGAGAAAGAGAAAGCATTTGTAAATTACGGATCTTTTACAACAAATGTTAACATATCTAAACTAGAAAAAATTTAAATAATGTCAATTTCAAAAGAAAATCCTAAAATCATCCTTTTTGATGGTGTTTGTAATCTTTGTAATAATTCCGTCAAATTCATTATTAAAAATGACAAAAGAAATATATTCAAGTTTGCTCCTTTACAGGGTAAGTATGGGATAAAAATTCAAAATAGTTATAATATAAACACCACTCAAATAAACTCAATTATACTTGTTGATGGAGAAAAGACCTTTACTAAATCTTCAGCCGCACTTCGCATAGCAAAGGATTTAAGAGCTCCTTTCTTTATGCTTTATGTATTTATAATAATACCGGTATTCATTCGAAACTTTGTCTACGATTTAATTGCAAAAAACCGTTACAAATGGTTTGGAAAAATGGAAAGTTGTATGATACCATCCAACGAATTAAAGAGCAAATTTTTTGATTAAAATGTTAAAGTTCGTTTCTTTGAACTCATAAAAACTAACTAAAAGAATCATGGAAAATATTAATATTGAAAAATGGAAAGGTTTGTTCTTTGATTACGGAACAGAGTACGGATTAAAATTACTAGGTGCGGTAATTATATGGATTATTGGATCTTGGATTATTAAAAAAATAAAAAGCTTGCTCCAAAAAGCAATGAATAAATTTAAGTATGACGAAAGTTTAGAAAAATTTCTGACAAGCTTAATCGTAGGCTCCTTAAAGGTTATATTAATAATTCTTATTCTAGGGCAATTAGGTGTTGAAACATCATCATTTGCAGCCATTTTGGCTGCTGCTGGTTTAGCAATAGGGCTTGCCTTACAAGGTTCCCTATCTAATTTTGCAGGTGGAATTTTAATAATGATATTTAAACCATACAGAATTGGTGACTATATTCAAGCACAAGGAGAATCAGGAACGGTAAAAGAAATTGAAATTTTTACAACAAAACTTAATTCAACCGACAATAAAGAAATTATCATTCCAAATGGAGCTATTTCAAATGGCAACATTACTAATTTTTCTACTGAAAAAGTAAGAAGAGTTGATGTGAAAATGGGAGTTAGTTATGATGCAGACATCAAACAAACTAAAGAGTTATTAATGAAAATAATGACTGAAAATCCAAAAATACTAAAAGATCCTGAGCCTTTAATTGTTCTGGGAGAACTTGGAGACAGTTCTGTTAATTTTTTCATGCGATCATGGGCGAATACGGATGATTACTGGAATGTTTATTTTGAGATTTTAGAAACTAGTAAAATTGAGTTGGATAAAGCAGGTATAGAAATACCTTTTCCACAAATGGATATCCATACTAAAAATTAATTTTAGTTCAATTGTTAAAAAACCGAAAGCAGGAAGCTGTTTTCGGTTTTTTTATTAAAATATTTACGAATCTACTGGTCGTAATTATCGTCCCAATCTTTTAATTTTGGATCGCTTAATTTTCCTACAGAATTTGCTACCAACATAGATACCATAGCATCACCAGTTACATTTACGGTTGTCCTACACATATCTAAGGGTCTATCTACAGCAAAAATTAATGCTAACCCAGCTTCAGGGATACCAGCATAACCCAAAACTCCAACTAACATAACCATACCTGCTCCTGGAACTGCAGCGGAACCAATGGATGCAAGAGTAGCAGTTGCTATAATTCCTAGCTGAGTACTTAGAGATAAATCCATACCAAAAGCTTGTGCTATAAATACTGCCGCTACTGCCTGATATAAGCTAGTCCCATCCATATTGATAGTCGCTCCAATAGGTAACACAAAACTAGCAACTTCCTCCTCTACTCCCAAATGCTCGGTTACTCTTTCCATTGTTACAGGTAAAGTTGCCGCACTGGAACTTGTTGAAAAAGCTAATAATTGTGCTGGGGATATTCCATTTATAAAAAAACTAGGTTTCTTTTTTGTGTAAAGTGATACTATAAGTATATAAATTATGATCATTACTATTAGGCCTAAAACAACAGTAATTGCGTACCAACCCAAAGCTTTGAATAAATCAATACTGGGAGACTCGACTACTAGAGAGGCTAACAATGCAAAAACACCATAGGGAGCAGCTAACATAATTAAATCTACCATTTTCAAAATTATTTCATTGAAACCATCAAAAAATTTCTTTACGGTCACTCCTTTTTCCTCTGGTATCAATATAAGGCCAATACCAAAAAAAACAGCAAAGAAGATTACTTGTAGCATGTTTCGATTGCTGGTAGCAGCTTCAAAAATATTAGAAGGAACTAAATCCTCAAGTGCTTGTAGAGGTCCAGATTCTTTTTGTTTAATTGCAGTCTCTTGGTACTTTTGAGTACTTCCGGAGTAATTCTCAACCATTTCTATTCTTGTTTGTTCAGAAATTGTTTTTCCAGGACCAATGGTATTCACTAATATTAACCCAATAGAAACAGCAATAACGGTTGTCATTATATAAATAATAATCGTTCTGGTACCCATCTTAGATAATTTAGAGATATCCTTTAAATCAGAAACTCCTTTTATTAGGGCTGCTAATATCAATGGAATCGCAATTAACTTCAGGGAATTAATAAATATTTTACCAAAAGGCTTGATCCAATCTTGAACCAGTTGCATACCTCCGTCGAACAAAGTCATTAAAAGTCCTGCAATAACTCCTAGAGCCATTCCTATTAGTATTTTCCAATGTAGTGCTAATTTTTTCATATTGATATCCGAAAAGTCAGAAGGCTATTTTAATATTAAAAATTGTTAAATTTTATTTGTTTTATGAATTAATATAAAATCTGCTAAAACTAAAGCCGCCATAGCTTCCACTATAGGAACAGCTCTGGGAACTACGCAGGGGTCATGACGACCCTTTCCTTTCATTTCTACTAGATTCCCTTGGTTATCTAAAGTTTCTTGTTTTTGAATTAAAGTTGCAACTGGTTTAAAAGCTACTCGAAAATAAATATCCATGCCATTACTAATTCCGCCTTGAATTCCACCAGATAAGTTTGTTTTTGTAGATCCATCGTTATTAAAAAGATCATTATGCTCGCTTCCCTTCATAGAAGTAGCGCAAAAACCCGAACCATATTCAAATCCTTTAACAGCATTTATTGACAACATAGCCTTTCCTAGTTGAGCGTGAAGTTTGTCAAATATCGGTTCTCCTAATCCAATTGGCACATTTTGAAGTACACACATAACAGTCCCTCCAAGCGTATCACCGGTTTTTTTAACTTCTTCAATGTTTTGAATCATTTTGTCGGCAATTTTCAAATCTGGGCAACGAACAATTGTAGTTTCAATTTGATCAAAATCTAATTCCTGATATGGTTTATCTATAAATATTTTACCAACAGAAGAAACAAATGCTGTGATTTTAATTTCTTTGATAAGTTGTTTAGCGATCGCACCAGCTACAACTCGACAAGCGGTCTCTCGAGCTGAAGCTCTTCCCCCTCCTCTATAATCACGATGACCAAATTTTTTTTCGAAAGTAAAATCTGCGTGGGAAGGTCGATATAAATCTCTTATATGTGAATAATCCTTTGATTTTTGATTGGTATTTTCAATGATAAAGGCAAGTGGCGTACCCGTAGTTTTACCCTCAAAAATACCTGATAAAAATTTAACATCGTCCGGTTCTTTTCTTTGAGTGGTAATCTTTGATTGTCCTGGCATTCTCCGGACCATTTCCTTTTTTAAGGATTTAAAGTCAATTTTAAGTCCAGCCGGGCAACCATCAATAACTCCACCTATAGCTGTTCCATGGGATTCGCCAAATGTTGTAAGTTTAAAAAGAGTTCCAAAGGAATTACCTGCCATAAATTGGTTTTTAACAAATGTAAATTTTATAATCAGAATAACCAAAATCCAATTAAATTGTTATCCACTAATCTTAGTTCAATTTTACTATATTCGTAAAAATTTTTATCAAATGAAAAAAATAACTTTTACACTTTTAGCGCTGTTAATTATATCTTGTTCTAGCAGTGACGATAATAATAACGAAATTATCATCCCTGAGTCTTTCGACTATTTTCCTTTAAATGTTGGTTCTTCGTGGACTTATGACAATCAAGATTCAGAACAAGAAAACACAAGAGATTCGATATTTATATCAGAAATTGAAGTCATTAATGATATAAATTTCTATAAGTTTAGCGCTTTACCGCCTGTATCTGGCTTTATGACAACTATACTATCTCAAAGTATTTTAAGAAAGAATAATAACGTATTATTATTGAATGGTGAGTTTGGCACCCCTCCTGTTGAAGGATTTCCTGAAATTTCAATTCCACTTGTTGATTTAATAATGTATGATTTGGATGAAAATAACAATTCGCTATTGAGTGAGTTTTCAGGAGAAATTATACAAGTAATTGAAAACATTCCTATAAAAATTGGGTATACAATCACTACAGTACAAGGAGAAATTTTTGAAGATGGTTTTGGTGATTATACAAATTCAAACGTTTTAAGTTCCAAAATCATCATCAACCTTTCAATTGTTGCTGAGTATGAAATTCTTGGAACTGTTCTAGATTTACCAATACTACAATCGCAAGATGTCATTAGAACCACCAATTATTTTGCAAATGGAATTGGAATGATTTACAGTGATACTCAAGTAGAATACGAATTAGAAGATTTAAGCATCCTTGAAACACTTGGGATAACATTACCTTTTCCAAGTGAAGATTCCAGCAATTCGTCTCAGAACTTAGATACTTATAACTTAGAAAATTAATTAAACTAACGTAAACTTGAAATCTAATTTAGATAAAGCTAAGTTGCTCCAAGATTTTAAAAAAATTCTTGGGGAAAAATATATTCTTACTTCAGAATCTAGTAAATATGCTCACCGAAAAGGATACCGATACGGAATAGGTGAAGTATTTGCAGTTGTTAAGCCAGGTAATTTGCTAGAATCCTGGAAAGTTTTAGAACATTGTGTTGATGCAGGTTTTATAGTTATTATGCAAGCAGCAAATACAGGTTTAACTGGTGGTTCTACACCGTATGGCGCTAATTATGACCGCCCCATAGTGATCATAAATACCATGCGTATCGATGACATTCATTTTATTGATGAGGGGAAACAGATTATTGCTTTACCAGGAAGTACGCTATTTGATCTTGAAAATAAATTAGCTCCTATTGGACGTGAACCCCATTCAGTAATTGGATCAACATCCATAGGAGCTTCCATTGTAGGTGGGGTATGTAATAACTCAGGAGGATCTTTAATTCAAAGAGGTCCAGCCTATACGGAACTATCCATTTATGCGCAAGTAAATGATAAAGGAGAACTTAAGTTGATTAATGATTTAGGTGTCGAACTTGGTAGTTCACCTGAGGAAATATTAACCAATTTACAAGAAAAAAATTACACTTCAAATCAGGTTCAATTTCCTGATAAATTAGCCTCTGATAATGAATATGAAAAACGCTTAAGGGCTATTGATCAAGAAACTCCTGCAAGATTCAATGCAGATAAAAGACGTTTGTATGGTGTCTCTGGTTCTGCTGGTAAAGTTGCTGTTTTTGCTGTTCGTCTTGACACCTATCCCGCTGCAAAAAAAAATAAGGTTTTTTATATTGGAACCAATGAACCTGACGTTTTATGGAAAATGCGTCGTGACATACTTTCTAATTTTAAAAATATACCTACAACTGGAGATTATTTACATCGCGCTTGTTACGACGCTACAAAAAAATACAGTAAGGATAATTTTATTGTAATTCATAAACTAGGAACAAGTTTTATTCCTACCTTATTTTCCCTCAAACGAAAAGTGGATCTTATCGCCAGTAGGTTTAAATTTATGCCTGATAAATTTTCAGACCGATTGATGCAATTTTTAAGTGAATTTTGGCCCAATCATTTACCGCGCCGTATGGAAGAATTTCGTGATTTATATGAACATCATTGGATTATTGAAACCTCTGATGAATCAATTGATGAATCTAGAGAATATTTTGAAGCATTTTTCAAAAAACACGAAGGTGATTTTTTTGAATGCACCGATAAAGAAGGTAAAAAAGCAGTGTTACATCGGTTTGTTGCAGGAAGCGCCATTGGACGTTATCATGCGATTCATCAAAAAGAAGTTGGACCGATGATGTCCATAGATGTAGCATTTCCTAGAAATGAGAAAGAATGGTTTGAAAATTTACCCCCCGAAATTGAAGATCAATTGGAAATAAAGCTTCATTATGGACATTTATTTTGTCATGTATTTCATCAAAACTATATCGTGAAAAAAGGTGTCGATGCCAAAGCTCTAAAAAGTAAACTCTTGAAAACTTTTGATGAGAGGGGTGCTGAATATCCTGCAGAACATAATGTCGGACATGAATATTCTGCTAAACCTGTATTAATAAATTTTTATAAGGAATTAGATCCAACAAATGTTTTTAATACAGGTATCGGAAATACAAGTAAACATAAGTACTGGAAATAAAGCCCCCTATACTTAGAAAGCCTATATGTGCATATAGGCTTTTTAATAATAATAATAAATTTAATAATTAAATTTTGTGAGCGTAACCTATTGAAAAGATGACTCCTCCAATACTACTCTCTCCATATTGATCGTTTATTTGTATTGCGTTAATACCATAAGATGCCCTAGCGTCAAAAAACAGTTCACTTGCTGCATTTAATTTTTTACTGAGTCCAATTGCAAAAGTTCCACCAAAATTTACTGTTTTTAAATCGTTTTTAATATCAGTGCTTGCTTCAATGGATGCTGGAGGTAATACGGTAAAAGGTGGAAGCCCATCTGGTCCAGGAACAAACACAGGATTGGTGCCGTCACTATTTAGGTAAAACTGACTGGTACCACCTGTAACTTGATTCGCGTTGATAAGAATACCTACATAAGGTCCAACAGCCACAGAAAACCTAAAATTATTTCCCCATCCAAATTTAACTAAAGCTGGAACTTCAATATACTGCAATTCAGATTTACTATCGTAGGTAGCATATAAAGGGTTTTCATTTGTTATTGGCGGCAACCCTATAAATGGAAAAAACATATTTAATTGATCACTCAATTCATCACTCAATATCGGCTGTAATCCATTTCTTTCTCCTCCACGTTGGGTGTAATTAAGTTCCGTTTGCATAGAAATTAATTCTGTTAATTTAAATTCAAAAACAAAACCAAAATCAATTCCACTAATAGATTCGAAATCCTCAGTGTAAATGTTTTCTGTTTTACTAGATAAATTACCTAAACTGTAACCTACCTTAGCTCCTATTTTAACACCTGAATCTAATGTCGTTGATTCAACTTCTTTAGTAATTTCTTGGGCAAAAGTTGCTACACCAAAACCTGATATTATTAAGTATAAGATGCTTTTTTTAATAAGTGTCATATTTTTTGTTGTTTAATTATTTAATTCGAAAGTACTAATTTTTTGATAATAATGTAAACTATAAGTTTAATTTTACTAATGATTCACTTAATAAAAGCAATTAAATGATATAATTTTAATGATAAATCTACTTAATTTTTAATAGTAATTTACCTTTTTTATTTCCATTAAATAATCTTAAAAAAGTTTCATAAAAATTCTCAAACCCTTCATAAATATCCTCTCTGCTTTTAATTTTTCCCTCCATCATCCACATTCCCATTTGTAGACCAGCTTCCTGATATTCATTGGCATAATCCAATACTACCATGCCTTGCATTGTTGCTCTATTTACTAATAGAGATAAATAATTTTTTGGAGCAACGATATCTTTTTTATTATTGTATTGTGAGATAGCACCGCAAATAACCACACGAGCATTAAATCTTAATTTTGATAGTGCAGCATCTAATATCTCTCCACCTACGTTATCAAAATATACATCAATTCCTTTTGGGCATTTATTAGTAAGTGACTCCATCAAGTTTTCAGATTTATAATCGATGGATTGATCAAAACCTAATTCATTGATTAGATAATCACATTTTTCTTTACCTCCAGCAATTCCAATAACAGTACAACCTTTAAGTTTTGCAATTTGTCCAACTATGCTTCCTACTGCACCTGCAGCACCAGAAATTAAAACAATGTCACCACTTTTTATTTTTCCAACTTTAAGTATTCCAAAATAAGCAGTCATACCGGGCATTCCTAATACCCCAAGATATTTCGGCATGGAGACCATAGTATCATCAACTTTATAACAATTTTCACCCTTTGTTGTAAAATATTGCTGGACTCCACCCCAATTAACCACACAATCACCTACCTTAAAAGTTGGATGATTGTTTGACTCAATAACTTTTCCAATACTTCCAGACCTCATGACTTCTCCAATTTGTACGGGTGGAATGTATGACTTTCTGTCCATCATCCAACCACGCATAGCAGGATCTAAAGAAATATAATGATGTTCAATTAAAACTTCCCCAACTTGAGGTTTTATAATTGGATTCACTTCTAAACTCCAGGTATCTTTATCAGGAAGTCCCACGGGTCGTTTTTTTAAAATTAATTGTCTATTCATTTTATATTTTTGTGTTGAATTTACTACTATTCAAATTAAACTACTAACTTTAATCACAAATTTTAGATATTATACCACATTAAAAAAAGTTCATATTTATATACAACTATGCGTATTCTTAAAAAAACAATTACAATTTTTCTAATCCTTATTAGTCTACTATTTATTTTAGGAGTTTTGTATTATCAATATTTAAAACCAAATTACTCCGGAGAAATCACATTAAATTCTATAGATCAGGTAACTACCGTTTATTTTGATGAGTACGGAATTCCTCATATTTATGCAAAAAGTCATCTGGATGCTGTGACCACTTTAGGCTATGTACAGGCTCAAGATCGGTTGTGGCAAATGGAATTAATGCGAAGAATTGCACCAGGTAGATTATCAGAATTATTTGGTGAAGATTTAATTAAAAACGATCAATTTTTTATAAATATTGGTATCGACGAATACTCTAAAAAGTCAGTAGCTGATTTAGATATTAAAAGTCCCGAATATCAGTTATTAGAAGCCTATTTAAAAGGTGTAAATCAGTTTATAGATGAGGGAGCTACACCATTAGAATACCATCTAATAGGCCTTAAAAAAGAACACTTCACTCTGGTAGACACCTACAACGTATTGGGATACATGGCTTTTAGTTTTGCTATGGCTCAAAAAACAGATCCTTTATTGAGTGCTTTGAAAGAAAAATTGGGAACAGCTTATTTAAATGCATTACCAATAAATATTGACCCAGAAAGTGTTTTAATTAAAAGCTCGAAAGAAGACATGGACTACTACACTGGTATGGTTTCCAATATCAACACTATTCTAAACGCCACTCCCATTCCGCCTTTTGTAGGTAGTAATAGTTGGGTCATTGGTGGAGATAAAACCGAATCTGGAAAAGTAATTTTTGCAAACGATCCACATATTGGTTTTTCACAGCCTTCCGTTTGGTTCGAGGCGCACCTTACAAGTCCAGAACATGAAATATATGGTTATTTTTTACCTATCATTCCTTTTCCACTATTAGGACATAACAAACATATAGCTTACGGATTAACCATGTTTGAGAATGATGACATTGATTTTTATAAGGAAGTAAATAATCTAGAAAAATCAAATAAATACCAAACTCCTAATGGATATGCTTCTTATGAAAACACCATAAAAATTATCAAAGTAAAAGATCAAAAAGACCTGCAATATAATTTTAAAACTAGTAGACATGGACCAATAATTAATGGGGCTTTAGGAACTCTTAGCGATACATCACCTATTGCTATGTCATGGATATATACCCAAGTAGAGAATCACTTATTTAAAGCTATTTATAGAATGTCGACTGCACGTAATAAAGAGGATTTTAAAAAAGGAGTTTCGATGATTCATGCTCCAGGACTGAATGTAATGTATGGAGATACCAAAGGAAATATTGGCTGGTGGGCCACAGGAAAACTCTACAAATTTAATCCCCACGTTAATTCAAAGTTTATTTTAGATGGAGCAAGTGGTAGGGATGATAAAATAGCCTTTTTAGATTTTTCGGAAAATCCAATGGCTGAAAACCCACCTTGGAATTATGTATACTCTGCAAATAACCAACCAGATAGTATTGCTGGTATGCTATACCCAGGTTATTATTTACCTGAGGACCGTGCCAAAGAATCGTACAGTTATTATCGGTAAAAGATAACTGGAACAAAACTTCTTCTGCAAAAATGATTACAGATGTTACCTCTTCGGTTTCAGGAAATGTAATTCAAGAACTGTTAAAAATCATAGATTTTGATTCATTTGACACAAATGTTCAGAAAGTGATTGATATACTTCAGTTATGGGATGGTTCAAATGAAATAGACCAGGTCGCTCCTACGATTTACAATAAATTTATTTATGAGTATTTAACCAATACTTTTAAAGATGAAATGGGAACGACACTGTATCAACAATTTAACGAAACACATTTAATGAAACGTGTTATTGCTGATCAACTATTTAGAAAAGAAAGCATTTGGTGGGACGACATTAACACACAAGCTAAAGTGGAAACAAGAAAAGATATTCTCTCAAAATCATTAATAACAACCGTCAAAGCACTTGAAAATCAATTCGGAAAAGATATCTACACCTGGAATTGGGGACGAGTTCATATTATAGAACACCAACATCCCTTGGGCAGTGTTGACCTATTAAAAGGTTTTTTTAATGTTGGACCTTTTTCAATTAATGGAGCATCAGAGGTCATTAATAATTTAGCCTACAAAAGAGATTCAACTGGTATGTACCAGGTAAGAAATGGCCCTTCAACTCGAAGAATTATTGACTTCAATGATCTAGAAAATAGTTGGAGTATACTTCCAACTGGGCAATCGGGAAATCCTTTTAGTGAACATTATCGAGATCAGGCTAGTATGTATAATCAGGGAACATTTAGAAAAATGAAAATGAATCAAAAAGAAATCATTGAAAAATCTACAAAAATTATATTTAACCCTAAAAATTAGTCTAAAATTTATGATTCTTTTTTAGATGCTTTAATTGGCATTGGGCCACGTAAATGAATGACCAAGCCATTTAAAAAGTTACGAAGAATTTGATCACCACATTCTACGTACTTAGGGTGTTTTTCGTTTCTAAAAAAAGAACCAATTTCGCTTTTTGTGGCCTTAAAATCAACTAATGAGAGAATTTTTACAATTTCGTCATCTCTTAATTTTAATGCGACTCTAAGTTTTTTGAATATATCGTTATTGGATAGTGCCATAATTAGTTATAAAGGTAAAATTTGTTCTTTAAATTTAATTCCCAATGATTTTTGTAATTCATGGATACGCTGTATTTCACTTGGTAAAATTAAAGCCAAAGAAATTCCTTTATTACCAGCTCTGGCAGTTCTTCCACTCCTATGGGTATAATATTCGGATTTTTCTGGTAATTGATGATGAATTACAAAAGCTAAATTAGTAACATCGATGCCTCTTGCCGACACATCGGTAGAAATTAAATATTGTAGCGTTCCTTTTTTAAACATTCGCATTACCTTATCTCGATCTCGTTGTTGCATATCGCCCTCCAAAGCATCAACTGAAAAACCTTCCTCTTTTAATTCTTTAACTAATTTTTGGACACCTAGTTTAGTTCTACAGAATATGATCCCCCTACCCTCTTGATATTGATCAAGTAAATAAACCAATATGTTAAGTTTTTCTTCGATGGAAGTTATTAAAAATTGATGTGCTATATTTTTATTAACGAGTGACTCTTTATTTACTGAAATACGTACCGCATTTTGATCCATATATTTTGATATGATACGTTGAATTTCTTCGGGCATTGTAGCAGAAAAAAGCCAAGTTTTTCTGGTTGTACTCGTATAGTTTAAAATAGCATCCAACTCCTTTTTAAATCCCATACTTAACATCTCGTCGGCTTCATCTAAAATTACTGTTTTAATACTTCGTAAATTTAGGATATCTTTTTCAATTAAGTCTATTAAACGTCCTGGTGTTGCAACTACAACGTGGGTTGGACGTTGTAAACGTTGGATTTGTTTTTCGATTTTCTCACCACCATAAACCGCCTCTACAAATATTTTATCTGTTTGATATTTAGTGAACTTAAACAGTTGTTGTTTAATTTGTTGTACTAATTCACGAGTAGGCGATAAAATTAAAGTCTGTACAAGAGCTAATTGAGGATCAATTTCATTTAGTGCAGGTAAGCCATAAGCAGCAGTTTTTCCAGTTCCGGTTTGAGCTAGTCCTACTAAGTCAACATCACTGTCGATCAGTACAGGAATCGTTTTTTCTTGGATTGCTGTAGGAGTTTTAATTTGAAGCTCCTTCAATGCCTTTATATAGGAATTGTTAATCCCTAAATCTTTAAATGTAATCATAGGTCTATCTGAGCTTGCAAAGATACATGACAAAACTACAACTGTACTATTATTATTAATAAAAACAACCTATCTCTGTAACAAAAAGTTTAAACAGAAGAGAATAATTAAAAATATTTATTTAACCATAAAATAATTGAGCATAAGGTTAAAATTATTCTTTGATAATGGTAACCATAGCTTTTCGTCCCGTATTCAGGTTCCATTGATTAGCAGAAAGAACAACACCCGCATCATCAAATATTCTGAGTTCTGCGGTATTGGGGCCTGAAGATCCTTGATTTAAAGCCTGAAACTCTACTTTATTAAAACCAGATTGTAAGTGAAAAGTAAAACCTTTAAATCCAGAAGTTAGATACACACTTGATTTAACAATATCACCATTTACAAAAATACGAACACGATCTCCATCCACATATTCATGGTCTCGATACATGAAGGTTACATTCAACGAACTCGTTGTTAATTCGCCCAGGTATTGATCATGACCGAACTCTTCTGAAATTGCCTTATCTTTTGTGAAGTATTTAGGAGCCTCATCAGTTTTTAAGTCTAAAAAATCATCTTCATGTGTGATGTCAAGAGTTTCTGATGTTTTTTCACCCAGTCCAGAAAAATCAGTAGCCTTAAATAGGTTTTGGGGTTTAATGATTGATGGTAGCTTAATAGCAGGTAATTCCAAACCCTCTGGTGTTTTAAAATCATCCTCTATCACCTCAAATTTAATGGTGTTGTTTTCATTCTCTATTTGAGCAAGTATCGTTAGGTTAACACCTATCAAATAGAAGAAAATTAGGAAAATTTTAAATTTATTGTATTTCATTAATTTTTTAGGTGCAATAATTAAACCAAAATTAAGATTTCTTTAAAAATTAAATGCAAAATAAATTATAATTTATAAATGAAAAACTCAAGGGTTTCTAAATTAAAATTATAGTTTCAAAATTAATAATTTTTATCTTTGAATTAAATTTAAAAATAATGATTATCACTTTAAAAACCTTTAGAGTAATAAGTCTGCTGGAAGCCCTATCGTTTGTTATTCTTTTATTTGTAGCTATGCCTATCAAGTATATTCTTGGTAATCCAGAACTCGTCCGTATTGTGGGTATGGCTCACGGTATTTTATTTATACTCTATAACATAGTTGCGCTTCTCTTTAAAAAAAAATTAAATTGGAGCAATCAAATTTTAGTAGTGGTAATTTTATGCTCCATCATCCCTTTGGGGCCTTTGTACGTTGACCGAAAATATTTATAGGTAACACATAGAGTTGTATTAATTCTCTTATTTTTTGACCTGGTTATTAGAAAAAAATAAAATATTTGTTCATTTAATTTGTAACAAACTATTAAATTTAGCGTCCAAAACAATAACAAAATAAAAACAATACTATGAAATTATTTAAAACACTCATTATCGCAATTACTATTGTCGCTGTTACGCCCTTAAACGCACAAACTGCCGATGAAATTATAAACAATTATTTTGAGAATACCGGAGGTACTGAAAATTGGGAAAAACTAGAAGGCACCAAGATGGAAGCCGAGGCTGATGCGCAAGGGATGACGATTCCTGTTGAGTTATTGAGTACCAAAGATGGAAAACAACTGGTAAAAATAAATTTACAAGGCCAAGAAATGACACAAGTCTCATTTGATGGCGAAACTATGTGGACGACCAACTTTATGACCATGGCACCGGAGAAAAGTGATCAGGAAACTACGGATAATATGAAAAAACAAATGAAAGATTTCCCATCACCATTATTTAACTACAAAGATAAAGGTTATACCGTAGAGCTCATAGGAAACGAAACTATCGAAGGGACCGATACCTTTAAAATAAAATTGACTCAAGAGCCACTCTTAGTTGACGGTACAGAGGAAGCTAATGTTACTTATTACTATTTTGAAACTGAAAATTTTGTACCCATTGTCACTGAAACAAGAATAAGTCAAGGACCAATGAAAGGACAAATGAGTAAAACCACATTAAGTGATTATGAAGAAGTGGAGGGTTTGTATTTTCCTTTTTCAATGAATATGGGAGGACAAACCATAACTATAAAAAATATTATTTTAAATCCGGAAGTAACGAAGGCAATGTTTGCATTCCCGGCTACTCCTACCTCGACTGAAGGTGGAAAATAAAAAACTAATTTAAATCTGTGTCCCCAATAGTTGCTTTAAATAACTATTGGGTTTTTTTAATCAAAATATATTATGAAAAAGTTATTTTATGCAGTTGTTTTAATCGCACTGGTTCCGTTTAAAAATTTTAGTCAAGAGATTTCCTTAAAAGGAAAAGAACTCTTTGGTGGACTTGAAGCTCGACAAATAGGACCTGCACTAATGAGTGGTCGTATTATCGATGTGGAAAACCATCCTACCAACGCAAGGATTATTTATCTGGGAGCTGCAGGTGGTGGCGTTTGGAAATCCAACGACAGCGGAACCACATTTAATCCCATATTTGATAAGCATGCACAATCAATAGGAGTGGTAAAATTAGATCCAAAAAATCCAGATGATATAATTTGGGTTGGAACTGGTGAAATTTGGACTCGTAACTCAGTGTCTATTGGTGATGGACTTTATAAGTCTGAAGACGGAGGAAACAATTGGAAAAAAATTGGTTTTGAAAAGTCAGAACGTATTTCATCGATTGTAATAAACCCTAATAATACGGATGAAATGTATGTGGGAGTTTTAGGTGCGCTTTGGAGCGACAGCGAAGAACGGGGAGTTTACAAATCTAATGATGGAGGAAAGACTTGGGAAAATATTTTATACAAAGGTTTAGCTACAGGAGCAGCAGACCTGATTATGGATCCCAATGATCCTTCCATCTTGTATGCATCTATGTGGGAGTTTAGACGTTCGGGATGGGGATTTACCTCTGGTGGAAAAACAAGTGCTCTTTATAAATCAGTGGATAGCGGAAAAACATGGAATAAAATCCATAATGGTTTCCCAAAGGGAGCGCTAGGAAGGATTGCAATCACAATTGCTCCAAATAATAGCAACATTCTTTATTCCGTATTAGAAACAGGTGAGAAAGCCACCAACGGTTTATGGAAATCATCGAATGCAGGTAAAAGTTGGAAACATTTAAACAATGATTTTGGACTTACGGTTCGTCCTTTTTATTTTTCAAGAATAACAGTGGATCCAAAAAACTCAGAAGTGATTGTAAAAGGAGGGTTAAACGGATCTATCAGTAGAGATGGAGGTAAAACTTTTAAACCTTTAGGAAATATGCATAGTGATATTCACGATGTTGTTTTTGATATTAACAATTCAGATGTTTTATATTCAGGAACGGATGGCGGAATGTATAGATCATGGAATGGTGGTACTACTTTCGAAATTGTAGAAAATTTACCATTATCACAATTTTATCATATTAGCGTAGACAATGAAACACCCTATAACGTTTATGGAGGTCTACAAGATAACGGTTCTTGGTACGGCCCCTCCTCTTCTCCAGGAGGAATCAATGCTCGCGACTGGAATAGCGTTGGCTATGGTGATGGTTTTAGAGTATTGAAACATCCAACTAAAAATATTGTGTACTCAGAAATGCAAGGTGCAGAAAATGTTTGGAGATATGACATCGATAGAAATAGAACTAGAACCGTACAGCCTATGAGAAGAAAAGGAGATCCTGATTTACGTTTCAATTGGAATGCTCCGATGGCTGTGAGTAGTCACGTTCCGGATCGTTTTTATATGGGGAGTCAATTTGTTCACAAATCGGATGATATGGGAGAATCTTGGGACATAATCTCACCAGACCTCACAACCAACGACCCCTTAAAACAAGATCAGTCAAAATCTGGGGGTTTATCAGTAGATAATAGTGGTGCCGAAAATCACACCACCATTTTTACCATTGCCGAATCACCTCTTGATAAAAATATTTTATGGGTAGGCACAGATGATGGTAATGTACAAGTTACTAAAGATGGAGGTAAAAACTGGGTAAATGTTACTTCAAACTTAAAGGGTATCCCGAAGAATACTTGGGTATATCATATCGAAGCTAGTGTACATGGTAAAGGAACTGCCTATGCAGTTTTTGAGGGGCATACTTCCGGAGACCTTAAACCGTATACACTAAAAACCACAGATTATGGAGCGACATGGGAGAATATTATTTCAAGCGATGTTATTGGTTTTGTAAGAAATATCCAAGAGGATTATGTAAGTGAAAATTTATTATTTCTTGGAACAGAGTTTGGTTTGTTTGTGACGATTGATGGTGGAAAAAACTGGTCTAAATTTGAAAATAATATGCCTGCGACAGCAGTACATTTTATTGATTTACATGGGGCTACGAATGATTTAGTTATGGGAACTCATGGACGTGGAGTAATTATTATTGACGATATAAGTCCACTTAGAGAATTAACACAAGAGGTATTGACTAAGGACGTTCATTTTTTTAAAAACAAACCTTTTACCATGACCGAAGAAAGTGGTTTTAGCGGTAGTTTTGGAACTGAAACTCAATTTGTTGGACAAAGTAAAAACAGATCGGCTAGAATTGTCTATTACCTTAAAAAACGACATACGTTTGGAAAAATGCAAATGGAAGTTCAAGATATGGATGGCAATAAAGTATCGAGCTTATCTCCCGGAAAATCAAAAGGGATCAATGTGATTAATTGGGGATTTAATAAGAGGGTACCAAAAATGGCTCAGGGTAAAACGTTATCTTTTGGAGGCTTCACTTCACCAAGAGTAGCTGCAGGCACTTATAAAATTATATTGACCAAGGGCAAAAAAACCTATGAGCACCTAATTGAAGTGGAGTATGATAAAAATTCTATGACTTCTTTAGAAGAACGAAAGGAACAGGAAGCCTTAACAGAAACATTATTTAATATGGTTGAAGATTTAGCGTATATGGTCTATGAAATAAATACTATACTTGATAAGGCACAGGAAATTATCGAAGAACAACCTAAGGCCAATAAAAAAGCAACACAAGTGTACACTGCATTAAACGAACTCTTAAAAGAATTAGTGATCACTACTGGTGATAACTATGTAGCTGCTGCTAAACCTGAACTCAGAGAAAAAATGGGTGATTTATATAGCAATATCGCAGGAACTTATGATAAAGTATCTGGAGCAACTAAAGATAATTTTGAACTGATTTTTGAAGAATTTGAAAATGCTAAAATTAAATATCAGTCTATCCAAGATAAAGAGGTGAAACGATTTTATACATTCCTTGAAAAAAATCAACTAGACTTGCCAGAACTCTTATTAAAAAAGGATTTTCTCGGTCAATAAAAATAAAGTAGATCAACATTTGTAAACGAAAAAAGTTAAAAGACCATTTGATTAAAATATAAACTAAATGAATTTCACCTTAAGTCCTGAAATAATTATTATTTTTATGTACGTATTTGTAACAAACAATATGTAATGAAAAAATCACTATTAGTAAGTTTTATTTTAACTCTCTTCACTAACTTCAGTTTTGCACAATGCCCTAATGGCCAAGTCGAAATTAGAGTAGATATTTTAACCGATAATTATGGTTACGAAAACTATTGGACCTTATCCTATGAAAGTGGAGATGTTATTATGCAAGGTGGTCAAGGAGGTGTTTACGAAAACTTCACTAATTATTCAGAAACCACTTGTGTTCCTGAAGCAACGAGCGTTATTTTTGAAATATTTGATGAATACGGAGATGGAATTTTTGCACCAGGTGGATATTGGCTTTATCTTGATAATTTACTAGTATCAAGTGGTTCCGATGATATTGGATCCTATGCAAGTTTCACTACAAATACGCCTTGTGAAACATCGGAAGCTTTAATTGATTTACAAAATCATATAAACAGTAATAATACACTCACAGAAACAGAGCTTCTTGCAATTAGAGATGTATTTCTTGCTCAACCTCAATGTTTAACTAACGAAGAGTTCATAGTACTAGCAAAAAGTGTTATTGAGGAGTACGACAGTCTAGTTGGTCCGCTTTTCTCGACTCCTAATACGGTTAACGGCTTTTCAAAAGATCCGGTCGCTGCACCAGGTCTTGGAATGGAGCGGGCTATGGTTGCACTCCAACAGGCAATACTCGATTTTGTTATGACGCCAGAGGTTTATGCAGAATACCCTGAACATATAGATGGGTGGATTTTTAATACTAGTCACACGTTCCCAGGATATGTTGACCCCCCAGCAGATCCGTCGGTGAGTCATTCTATGCAAATTCGAGCAAATTTTAAGGATCCCGCTGGAACTAATCCACATCTTAATATTAATGGGGACCAAACCAATCACGCTCTTAGACCAACAGGTCTTTATCTTGCTCCTGGCAGTATAGCTACCATTACCGTACCCAATAGCTTAGTAGGTCAAGGTTATTACGTAAGAGTTGGTTCCCATGAATGGGATCTGGGAATTAGGCCAAAATTTTATCGATTGGACCGAATCACGAAAAAGTTTCCAATTGATACGTCGACCATTGAGGTTTTCAATCCACTTGGTGGTGCTATCTCCATTCTTGTTCCTTACGAATCAGATTCAGGGATTGTAGAAATAAGTGTCACCAACGGTGTAGAGTCCCCCTTCTTTTCGTTAAAGTCGTTTTACGAAACACCCAACTTCAATACAGAATTAAGTAAGCCTGGACCTTGGGCAGTTTTCGAAACGGATAATGTGATGTTTACCATACCCTCACATTCCATTGTTCCTGGACAATACGACTTAATGCAAACGTTGATAGATTGGGATACAGCTTTACAAGGTGTTAATTCTATCATGGCCAGAGAAATCGTTTCCGACAAACATAATATGTATATGATAGCTGATATTACGATTAGACATAACGTATATTCCATTGGTTATCCTATGTCGAATACACCACTAAGCTTTACTGATGTTCCCGGTCCCGCTTATTTTATGAATGGACCAGGTCCAGATGATGAAACAAATTTTCATGAATCTGGGCATGCATTGGCGATGACTAAATTTCCTGGAGAAGTGGAAGCAATTGTAAATTTTCCATATATAATGGCTATGAATTATGGCTTGAATGAAGACCTAAATGAAGCGGTAAAACATAGCTTTGTACCTAATACTTTTGATATTGATAAAACGGTGACACACCGATTGGTATCAAATACTTTTGGTTCGGAACGTGATATTTCAAATACTACAACTGATGAAGTTCGTTACCAACATAGAGGATACGGTCACTATTTTGAAATAGTAAATATACTCGATTGGTGTCCTCTGAGAAATTTTTGGAAGCAAGAGTTCATTGACTTTGAAAACGGAATTGACTACGGTATTAATAACCAAGATATTGATAGTAGAATTCTCCGTATGTCAGCCGGAGCTCAAGTGGATTTACGTCCTTTATTTCATGTTTTTGGGATTCTTCCAGAGGATTCCATCTCATTACAAGAAGATTTAGACCAACTTGATATTACCCCATCTGAAGCTATTTACAACAGGCTTCAAGATTATTTTACTCTTATTCCTGAAGATAATGCAGCATTTGTTTGGTACGCTTTAAACGTATATCCAAATCTATATACGGATGGACCTACCGCAAATCCTGATTACGGCGTAGGATGGCATTATCAGAAATCGCTGACTTACGATACTATCGAAGCCCAAGAAAGAATTGAAAGTCTCCAGAGTATCATTGAGCTTTATTATCCAAATGGTGAACCTTCAAGTGAGACTCCAGATGTTTGCTGTCTATTAGACACTATGAGTATTGATGTGGTAGATGAAGAAATAATTGTAATTGGAGGTGTAGCGCCTTATGAAATAACAATTGATATTAATGGTAATATCCAGGTAGTAACCGTCATTGATTTTGACGGTTGTGAAACAACGGCAGAATTTCCTATTCTTGGTTTATCGGACGAGCTTATAGATGGCATAAAAATATATCCCAATCCTGCTTCTACTGACATCCATATAGATTTAATAGATAGTAGCCTTCAAATAAAGACTTTACAACTGATTTCGCAGAATGGTCAGTTAATTAATGAGTACCAAAAGTCGGATCGTATATTGGACATAACTTTTATAAATACAGGTATTTATATCCTAAATATTGAATTGACAGATGGTTCACAAATGAATAAAAGAATTATTATATTTAGATAAATAAAGCTGTTCTTAAAAATAAAAAAACATCAGTATTTCTTAATTGAAAAATTGTTAAAAGAACGTTTATAAGTATTCGAGTCCAATGAGCTTGATATGGGTATATACTTTAAATTTAATATAAATATATATACCTATGATTTCAAGAGACGAGTTTTTGTTAAAAATACGACCTGATATTTCCAGTGCAAAAGTTACTTCTTTGATGTCCAAAGAAGAAATTTTTCAAAATAGGACCATACGCCCAGTTGCCTTACTTCAAAATGACATATTGGTAGAGGTATTTAAGCATTATATAAAAAAGCATAAAAATGTTTTTTATGATTTATCAGTCGAAAAGCGTATTGATTACATTGAAAATGCCATTCACAAAGACATGAAATTTAGAAATTCGTTAAAAGGAATTATGATTGGTCAATTTACACTTGCAGAACACCAAGATTATGTTTCAAATTCATCTGCCTTAAACAAGCGTATGATGCAAATTGTAAAAGAAAGACTTAAAAGCAACATCCAATTATTAGAGCTTAACTTTGCTTTTAATTAAAGTAAAGAAACACCATTTAAATCAGTAGTTAGCACTTCACTCATATAATTAAAATAAGGCCTTAATAAGCAATAGTAGGACATTAATTTTTCTTCAAAGTCTTTAGAGATGACCTCTTCATCGGTAAATTTATGAACAACAAAATAGCTTTTTAATTTAATTAAATCAATATTTAAGTCTTCCCTACTAAAACTTCTAGGAGCTGTTTTCAATTTATAATCTTGGTTAAATCCACCAAAAGCTTTTTTAAAATCTTTATGATTAATAATTTCTCTAATTTCAGTAGCATCTAATTCAAATTCTTTTCGAATTCTTAATAAATCTGCTGCCTCAGGCGAAAAAAAACCACCTGCCATTGCTGATTTACCAGGTTCTATTCTTAAATAATAGCCTCCTCTCCTATGCGCACCGGATCTACTAAAACTGACACTTCGATGAACATTGTAGGGTGTTTTGTTTTTACTAAACCTTACATCTCTATTGATTCTAAATACTTTTACTTTAGAAATTTCATCATCAATATTCAGTTTATTCTCTACAGATTTGTAAAAAGTTTTTAAAACTTTTTCATTAGCTAAATATTCTTTTTTATGAGTTGTCATCCATTCTCGATTGTTATTTTCTCTAAGAGCATTTAAAAATTCAAAATTAGATTTTAAAATTATGGCCATGAAGTTTTTTTTAAATATTGTAAAATTACGAAAGTCTCTAAATTAACAAAAATCAATTATTTGTTAATTATTCTTATTTATCATAAATTGTTACTTTAAATAAAATCATCATATGACGACAACAAATAAACCTACTATTGGTTTTTGGATGATTGCAGTAATAGCGTTTATTTGGAATTTGATGGGCGCTTACATGTATATCATACAAAAATATAAAACAGAAGCTTTTGAAAGTCAATACACATCAATGCAATTGGATATGATCTATAGTATGCCTGCATGGGCAACAGCAGCTTTTGCAATCGCTGTATTTGGAGGTGTTTTAGGTTCTGTTACTTTACTAATGAGAAGAAAAATTGCAGCCTCAATTTATTTTTTATCTCTCATTGGGATTATCGTACAAATGATATACAACATTTTTATAAGTGCTGCTATAGAGGTTTACGGTCCTGGAGCAATTGTTATGCCTATTATGGTTTTAGTTATAGGTCTTTTCTTATATACATACAGTAGAAAATCCTCAATAAAAGGATGGTTAAATTAAAATAAGACTTAATTTACTACTGTCACACTAAATCATTTATACACCTAAAGTAAATTTTAAAAAAAGTTATGAAATTAGCACCAATCGATTGGATATTAATTATTGTTTTTTTTTCAATAGTTTTAGCAATAGGAATAATTGTTTCAAAAAAATCTGGTGAAAATACTTCAGAATATTTCCTTTCAAACAGAAGTTTACCCTGGTGGTTGTTAGGGTTTTCGATGGTTGCAACTACTTTTTCTACAGATACTCCAAATCTAGTTACAGATATTGTCAGAAATAATGGCGTATCTGGTAATTGGGTTTGGTGGGCTTTTCTTTTAACAGGATTACTTACTGTATTTGTATATGCAAAACTGTGGAGAAAATCTGACGTACAAACCGATATGGAATTCTATGATCTTAGGTATGGCGGAAAACCTGCTCAATTTCTGCGAGGTTTTAGATCTATTTACCTTGGAGTTATATTTAATGTGATGGCAATGGCAGCTGTAACGTTAGCAGCCATAAAAATCGGACAAGTAATGTTAGGTCTAAATCCTATACAAACTGTTTTAATTGCTGGAACTATAACAGTAGTATTTAGTACTCTCGGTGGTTTCAGAGGTGTGGTTTATACAGATTTCGTTTTGTTTTTTGTAGCAATCTTTGGGGCAGTTGGAGCCGCATATTTTCTTGTAAATCTTCCAGAAATAGGTGGGTTATCAAAATTAATTCAACATGAAAATGTAATAGGTAAACTTTCAATTTTTCCTAATTTTTCTGATACAGAGGCGTTAATTGGGATATTTATTATCCCTTTAGCTGTTCAATGGTGGAGTTCATGGTATCCAGGAGCAGAACCTGGTGGAGGTGGTTATATTGCGCAGAGAATGTTAGCTGCTAAAAATGAAAATCATGCCGTTGGAGCTACATTATTTTTCAATATAATGCACTATGCACTTAGACCTTGGCCATGGATATTAGTGGCGCTGGCTTCTTTGGTTTTATACCCTGATTTAGCTAGTTTACAAACGGCTTTTCCAAACGTTGAAGAAAGTAAATTAGGGCACGACTTAGCGTATTCTGCCATGTTAACCAAACTACCATCAGGTCTTCTTGGTCTGGTACTGGCTTCTCTTGGTGCAGCTTATATGTCTACAATTTCAACCCACTTAAATTGGGGTTCATCTTATATTGTAAATGATTTTTATAAACAAAAAATCAATAGAAATGCTTCTGAAAAACAACTGGTAAATGTCGGGAGACTTTCCACTATTTTTCTAATGGCTTTTAGTGCACTTTTTGCTTTGTTTTTAACTAACGCTTTACAATTATTTGATATAATATTAATGTTTGGAGCAGGAACTGGCTTAATATTTATACTGCGTTGGTTTTGGTGGAGAATTAATGCTTGGAGTGAAATATCAGCAATGTTTGCGTCCGGTTTGATATCGATACTTTTAAATTTTACATCCTTAAGTACTTTGCTTTTTGATCATCAAACAAATAACGAAATATTTGTAGAAGGCATATTTCCAGCATGGTCAAAATTTCCAATAGTAGTTCTAATTACATCTATAGTTTGGGTGACTGTTACTTTTTTAACAAAACCCGAAACAGATGAAACACTAAGAAAATTTTATAAAAAAACGACTCCAGGTGGTCCAGGCTGGGCCCGGATATTAAATACTTTCCCAGATACATCATTTATAGAGAAAGAAAATAAAAAAAAATGGACTGTTCCATCAGGAATACTAGCGATGATACTTGGATGCTTTATGGTTTATGGAGCTATGTTTGCAACAGGAAATTTTTTATATGGAAATTATAAATTAGCTTTAGGTCTATTACTACTGGTTATTTTTTCCGTGTTTTTATTAATCAAACTTTGGAAAAATAATAAAATATCTACCCGATAATAACAAATTCTGAATAAAAAAATAAAAGCCACTGAAGTGACTTTTATTTCTTACAAACTAATATGGATCATTAAAATTAGTTATTTCCAAGAATTAGTGGCATTCCACTATCTCCGGATCCAATTACTATTACTTTTGAGTTTGGAGATTCCGATAACTTAATTGTAGCGTCAATTCCTTTGTCTTGAAGAATTTTAGCTGTTAATGATGCACTTAATATTTTATTTGCATCAGCCTTACCCTGAGCTTCAATTCGAACTTTTTCAGCTTCTTTAGCAGCAGTTACTAATCTAAACTCATATTCTAAAGATTCTTGTTCTTGCTTTAATTTACGTTCAATTGCATCTTTTATTGTTGGTGGTAAAGTAACATCTCTTACCAACACTTCATTTAGCTGAACATACTGTTTGTCAAGAATTTTCTTTGTTTCTTCGAAAATTTCTACTTGAATAGCATCACGTTTAGTTGAATACAAATCATCTGGCGTATATCTTCCAATAACACTCCTTGCTGCACTTCGAATTGCTGGTTGAATTACACGCTGTAAATAACCTTTACCAAGAGATTGATGAAGGTTCCCTAATTCATTATAAACAGGTTCATACCAAGCGGAGGCATCAATCTGAATTTCTAGTCCATTTGAAGATAATACTTTCATTTTTTCAAACAATTCTTGTTGACGAACTTCGTAAACAAATACTTTATTCCAAGGAGCTACAATATGAAAACCTTCTCCCATAGGTGGTTCATCAGTGACTACACCGTCACCAAATGTTTTAAACAATACCCCTGCTTCTCCAGAGTCAATCGTAATTGCTGATTTTGAAATCAATACTATTACTAGGGTAAATAATACAATTACAGGTATTCCAATTTTTGGTAATTTTTCCATCTATTTATAAATATATTAGTTAATATTAATTAGTTAGGTTAATCCGTTATATTTTCTCATCAACCATTCCAAAGACAAAGATATAATTATTAGCATCAATATGTATTTGAATTCAATCAAAGGTTTTATAATTTCTGATTTTTTTTGAATTTGTTTAAAACTATCATTATTAGCTAAATCCTCTAAAACCTTATAGGAATCTGACAAAAAGGAGATATCTCCATTTGTATTAGTAGCTAATCGTGTTAGTTTTGTTACATCTGCATTTAAAAATTGTTGTTCAATATGATAATCAAAAATTGTAAAAGTTCCTGTTCTAGTTAATTTTACATCATCCTCTAGAATCACACTGAAAGAATAATCGCCAGCATCCATAGTACTTAAATCGATTTCGTAATAATTTTCTTTTAATATTAAGGGGCTAATAAATGATTCTTTCGTTTCAATATTTTTAATCGTAATTGAAATATTTGCATTTGGGTTAAAAACAAAGTTTTTATCAAAAAATTGAGCTGAAATTTTTATTGAATTATTATTATAATAAATATTTTTAAAATTTAATTCTAGTCGACTCCTTTTTTTATTACTGGCTAAATATTGAATGATATTTCCCATAAATAGATCAAACTTTCTATGGTCTTGTGATTCTATAAATGATTGTGCTCTCCATTTCCACAACCCTTCACCATCCCATATCGCTTCCCGACGAGGATTTGACTCAATAATTGCTAATAATGGAGACTCCGTACGATAACCATTGATATATTGGTCAAGTAAAGATTCACTTTTATTTAAAATTGTTAACGTCCCAAAAAATGTACTTAAAGGTCTAAAATCTAAAAAACCAATATCCTCAGTTAAAAAATAGCTAAAATTTGTGTTTAAATCTCCTACCGAAAGTTCTTTCTGATTGGTAATTTCTTTAGTGAAATTTAATTGATTGCTATTTAAAAAACTCCAATCGGTCTGGAGACCAGTGAAAGTAAAAGTATTTTTATTTAATTTTTTAATTTTCTGGAATAATGCTGAAAAATTTCTGTTGGGTTGATAAAGAACAATTAATTGTGAATCTATTAAATTTTTTAAGGCTTCATCAGGAGTATTTATAGTTACGATTCGCTGTTCATTACTTTCTATTGATTTTTTTATAACACCTACATCTGGATGTTTTATATCACTTACTAAGAGTATATTTGTAGACTGATCAATGACTTCAACAGCAAACTCTTTAGTGTTATTTTGAGTATTTTTTTCGTTAGTTAATGGATAAATTTGAGCAGAATATTTTTGTAAACCAATTTCAGAAGAAGGTAAGATAACTTGTATAATTTTTGCATTATCGGTTTCAGAAAAAGTTAAACTTTGACGATGTACAAGAGTACTTCCCCTTTTTATTTCTAGATTGGATTTTACCGGTGAAGTGCCCTGGTAAACAATAGTTAATTCGACAGGAAATTGATTTTTTAAGAATGTATATCGATTGGAAAAAATTGACTCTATTTTTAAATCTGAATACTTTATTGAATCACCAACTATAATTGGATAGATGGGATTCTTAAATTGTGAGGCGATGTATTCATAATCACTACCCAGAGTTTGATTTCCATCAGTGACAAACAGTGTTGGGGCTATTTCCTGTTTATAAATAGAATTTGTTAAATTTAAAGCATCATATATATTGGTTGTTTTTTCATCAAATGTTAATGAATCCATTAACTTTAATTCGGTACCGAATGTATAATATTCAACATCAAATTTATCGTTTAGTATTCTGTTTTCGCTAATTGTTTTAATTAAAGCAATAACTTTATTGCCTTGATTAAATTCATTTATAGATTCAGAATTATCTATTAATACAGGAAGACTAGGTTTTACTGAAAAATAACTATTTGTCTTAAATTTTGGATTAATTAATAGAATGAAGAATGAAAAAAAAGTTATAAACCGTAAGCTTCCATATATCCATTTAGCCTTGGTGGTGAATTTTGTTTTATAGGCATACTGGTATGTCGCCAAGATAACGGAAACTAAAAAAGCAAAAAAAATAAATAATAGCGTCTGTATGGTCATTTACTGGCTGTTAATAAGGAACCAACACTAAGATAGATAAAATATTAACTTAAGTTAACATACCTCCATCTACATTTAATACCTGCCCAGTTAAATAAGAAGACATATCACTTCCTAAAAAAACACAGGTATTTGCAATTTCCTCAGGAGTACCTCCGCGTTTTAAAGGAATCGCTTCAAAATATTGTTTAATAGTTTCTTCACCTAATTCTTCAGTCATTTCAGTAACAATAAATCCTGGAGCTATAGCATTACTTCTTATATTTCTAGATCCTAATTCAATAGCCATTGATTTTGTAAAGCCGATAATTCCGGCTTTAGAAGCCGCATAATTACTTTGTCCTGCATTTCCTTTAACTCCAATAACTGAACTCATATTTATAATGGATCCTTTGCGTTGTTTTAACATGGTTCGCTGTACAGCCTTAGTCATATTAAAAACAGATTTTAAATTTACTTGAATTACTCGGTCGAAATCTTCTTCGCTCATTCGCATAAGTAGATTATCTTTTGTAATTCCAGCATTATTTACAAGAATATCAATTGAGCCGAATTCCTCTAAAACTGAAGCCGTGAGTAGTTGAGCTTCTTCAAAATTTGAAGCATCACTCTTATAACTTTTAACCTTTATATTTTTAGTTGATAATTTATTTTCAATTGCCTTTGCAGCATTTGAGGATGAATTATAAGTGAAAGCAACATTAGCTCCTTGTTTAACAAAAATTTCAACAATTGCCTTTCCAATACCTCTACTTCCTCCAGTAATGATTGCAGTTTTACCTTCTAATAAGTTCATCATAATGTTGTTTTAATAAATATCAATATATAGTTTGTTCGCTAAAACGAAATAGTAAAATTTAACCTAAAATTTCTTTTACCTTTAATCCAATTTCAGCGGGAGAATCTACCACATGGATACCATGTGCTCTCATAATTTTCTTTTTTGCTTGAGCTGTATCATCACTTCCTCCAACAATAGCTCCGGCGTGCCCCATGGTTCTTCCTGCAGGTGCAGTTTCACCAGCTATAAAACCAACAACTGGTTTATTACTACCACTTTCTTTGTACCATTTGGCAGCATCTGCCTCTAAATTTCCTCCAATTTCACCAATCATTACTACACAATTCGTTTCATCATCATTAATTAACATTTCTACTGCGTCTTTAGTCGTTGTTCCTATAATTGGATCGCCTCCTATTCCAATAGCGGTTGATATACCAAACCCTTGTTTTACAACTTGATCAGCTGCTTCATAAGTTAGTGTACCAGATTTTGAAACCACCCCAACATTCCCTTTTTTAAATACAAAACCAGGCATAATACCTACCTTAGCTTCCTCTGGTGTAATAACACCTGGACAGTTTGGGCCAATCAGTCTGCAATTTTTGTTTTTTATATAATTGGAGGCCTTAATCATATCGGCTACTGGTATTCCTTCCGTAATAGTAATAATTACTTTTATACCAGCTTCCGCTGCTTCCATAATTGCATCTGCAGCAAAAGCAGGAGGAACAAAAATAATAGAGGTATCAGCTCCAACTTTCTCAACAGCTTCTAAAACAGTATTAAAAACTGGTTTTTCTAAATGAATTTGACCTCCTTTACCAGGGGTAACACCACCGACTATATTGGTACCATAATCTATCATTTGCCCTGCGTGAAAAGTTCCTTCTCCACCAGTGAAACCTTGAACTATAATTTTTGAACCTTTATTTACTAAAACACTCATTTATATGTAATATTAATTGATTTTTTCTAGGCGCAAATATAGGCTATTTGTAAAAATTCTAGAGGCTTTTATACTTTAACTTTGTGATACGATTCTGTAGTGTCGTCTTGATCGGTAACTGGTTGACTTATAAGGTGCCCCCTATACATTTTTTTATCTTTTATTTCCCAAATACCAATAAAATGGGAAATACCTAATTCTTCTTCAGGGTTTTCAATTGTTCTAACATAATATTTATAGCGTATGGTAACGTGATTACCATCATTTAATACATGACTTATCTCTATTCGTAAATCCTCATAGGTTCTCCTAATCTCCGAAAAAAAAGCAATAAGATCGTCATAATTCATTATGGATAAACCATCGGCGCTATTCCATATCAAAACTAATTCTTCGTGAAAGTAGTTTTTAAAGTCTAATTCAGCATTAATAATATTTGCTTGATGAAATTCTTTAACTATTTGTTTTGGGGATTTACTCATTTAATTTTTTCTAATTTCTCTAATATTTCTGGAATTAATTTAATGGATGCAATTTCCTTATATTTTTTTCTAAAATCATCAGCAGGCGTTCCAAAATAAGATTTATGTCCCTCTAAAGATTTACTAACTCCACTTTGTGCAGAAATAACTGCTTTCTCACCTATAGTTATACCACTGGTGACACCTACTTGCCCCCATATAGTTACAAAATCTTCGATAATAACACAGCCAGATATCCCTACCTGAGAAGCTATTAAACACCTTTTTCCTAGGACAGTGTCGTGACCTATATGAACTTGATTGTCAATTTTAGACCCTTCGCCAACAACGGTAGAAGCGGTTACACCTTTATCAATTGTACATAAAGCACCAATCTCAACATTGTTATTGATAAGTACATTGCCTCCACTAACTAATTTATCATACTTTTCTGGCCTATTTTTATAATAAAAAGCATCAGCTCCTAATATTGTACCACTATGTATAATTACGTTATCGCCAACGACTGTATGATCATAGAGACAAACATTTGAATGAATTAAGCAATTTTTACCAATTTTTACATTATTTCCAACAAATACATTGGGTTGTATGATTGTATTTTCTCCTATTTCTGAAGTAGGAGAAATTACCGCTGTAGCAGCTATAAATGGATTAAAGTGATGTATTAGTTTATTAAAATCACTAAAAGGATCCTCTGAAATTAACAATGCTTTTCCGGGCGGGCAATTAACTTCTTTATTTATTAAGATAATACTAGCCTCAGATTCAAGAGCTTTGTCATAATATTTTGGGTGATCAACAAAAACAATATCGCCTTTTTCAACTACATGAATCTCATTCATACCTAGCACAGGAAAATCATCATTTCCAATAAAATTACATTCTAAGAGATTTGCAATTTTTGATAAGGTTTGTACTGACGTAAATTTCATGATTTTAGTATTTAATCCTTAATACGCTCTTGGTAGTTACCTTTGTCTGTATCGATTCTGATTTTATCACCTTCATTAATAAATAACGGTACATTTATTTTCGCACCCGTTTCTACAATAGCTGGTTTAGTAGCATTTGTAGCTGTATTTCCTTTTACTCCAGGTTCAGTGCTAGTCACTTCTAATATTACATGGGCAGGCAAATCTACAGAAAGCGGCATACTATCTTCGGTATTGATTTGAATAGTAACCGTTTCTCCTTCTTTCATCAATTCGGGTGTATCCAAGGAGTCTTTTTCTAGTTGAATTTGAGAATAATCTTCATTGTTCATAAAATGGTAGGTATCGCCATCATTGTATAAATATTGAAATTTGTGTGTTTCAACTCTTATATCTTCTATTTTATGACCAGCAGAGAAGGTATTGTCTATAACTTTTCCGGACGTTACACTTTTTAGTTTTGTTCTCACAAATGCGGGGCCTTTTCCAGGTTTTACATGTAAAAACTCAATAATTTTATAAATATCGTGATTGTATTTAATACACAATCCTTTTCTTATGTCTGAAGTACTTGCCATAATTTTTTTTTAATTAGAAAAATAACCTTTCATTATTCCCCGCTTAGAATTTTTTATAAATTGTAATATTTCGTCTCTTTCGTTAGTTGCTTCCATTTCAGCTTCAATTAACCTAGCTGCTTGGGTGTTATTAAAGCTTTTTTGATATAATATTCTATATATATTTTGGATTTCTCTTATTTTTTCAGATTTAAAACCTCTTCTTCGCAATCCAATTGAATTTATACCTACATAAGACATCGGTTCCCTGGCTCCTTTAACAAAAGGTGGTACGTCTTTTCTTACTAGCGAACCACCAGTAATAAATGCATGTTGGCCAATAGTACAAAATTGATGAACGGCAGTCATACCAGCTAAAATTACATGATTTCCTACGGTTACGTGACCAGCTAAAGTACTATTGTTTGAAAAGATACAATTATCACCCACAACACAATCGTGTGCGATATGACAATAAGCCATAATTAAACAATTTTTTCCTACGACGGTTTTACCTTTATCGACGGTTCCTCGATTGATGGTAACATACTCTCGTAATGTTGTGTTATCACCAATTTCAACGATAGTTTCTTCGTCTTGAAATTTTAAATCTTGAGGGACTGCAGAGATAACTGAACCAGGAAAAATATTACAGTTTTTACCTATTCGGGCCCCTTCCATAATAGTTACATTGGATCCAATCCAGGTGCCCTCTCCAATTACAACATTATTATGTATCGTTGTAAAAGGTTCAATAACTACATTTTTAGCAATTTTTGCGCCCGGATGAACGTAAGCTAGTGGTTGATTCATTTATAAGTTTTTTGTTTTTACAATTTGAGCCATTAATTCAGCCTCAGTGACTAATACACCATTTACATATGCCTTCCCTGTCATTGTACAGATTCCCCTCCTAATTGGTTCATCTAAAGTAAGATCGAAAATTAATGTATCGCCTGGATTTACTTGCTTTTTAAACTTAACATTATTTATTTTTAAAAAATAGGTAAGATAATTTTCAGGGTCTGGAACTTTACTTAAAGCTAAAATTCCTCCTGCCTGAGCCATAGCCTCTACAATCAATACTCCTGGCATAACGGGTGCTCCTGGAAAATGACCTTCAAAAAAAGGTTCATTCATAGTTACATTTTTTAACCCAACAACGCGAGTTTCTGTCAAGTCCAATATTTTATCTACAAATAAAAAGGGAGGTCTATGAGGCAAAACTTCCATAATAGCATTGATATCTTTGACAGGCTCTTTCAGTAAATCAAAAACTGGAACTTTATTTCTTTTTTCTAATTTGATAATTTTAGATAATTTTTTTGCAAACTGTGTATTTACAAAGTGTCCAGGCTTATTAGCAATTACCTTACCTCTTATTCGAGTCCCTACCAATGCTAAATCCCCTATAACATCAAGAAGTTTATGCCTTGCAGCTTCATTGGGATGGTGTAAATTCAAATTATCTAGAATACCATTTGGTTTTACAGAGATATTATCTTTTCCAAAAGCAACACGCAACTTATCCATCGTTTCAGGCGACAATTCTTTGTCTACATAAACAATAGCATTATTTAAATCTCCACCTTTTATCAAACCATTATCTAAAAGCATTTCTATTTCATGTAAAAAACTAAAAGTTCTAGAATCTGATATTTCAGATTTAAATTCAGAGATATCATCAATTGATGCATTTTGCGTACCTAATATGTTAGTACCAAAATCTACCATCGTTGTTAATTGGTAATTATCAGAGGGCATAACTATTATTTCGCTACCTGTTTTCTCATCCTTGTAGGTTATAATATCTTTAACTACATATTCTTCAACAAAAGCTTCTTGTTCTTTAAATCCTGCTAATTCGAGTTTCTCAATGAAAAATTTAGATGATCCGTCCATAATCGGGGGTTCAGAAGCGTCTAGCTCTATAATACAATTATCAATACCTAATCCAACTAATGCAGCTAAAACGTGCTCTGAAGTGTTAATAGTGACACCATGTTTTTCAAGATTTGTACCTCTTTGAGTAGTAACTACGTAATTTGCATCTGCTTCTATTAGTGGTTTTCCTTCTAAATCTACACGAATAAAAGAATAACCATAATTTTCTGGAGCAGGTTTAAAGGTCATTGTTACAGATTTTCCAGTATGTAAACCTACACCAGAAAGAGAAACTTCTTTAGCTATTGTTTTTTGTTTGATATCTAGACTAGTCATTGGTAATAGTTTTCTCTAATATATTTATTCTGTTCATAGTTTTTGGTAAATTTTTAAAATGAACATAACTTTTGTTATAATCACTATAAGGTAAAGCTGGTGAGCCTTGAAGTATCTCGTTATCTTTCACGTTTCTACCTATACCACTTTGTGCTTGAATTTTTACATTATTCCCTATAGTAATATGTCCAACAATACCAACTTGCCCACCTATCATACAATTTTCACCGATTTTTGTTGAACCAGCTATTCCGGTTTGTGCAGCAATAACAGTATTTTTTCCAATTTCTACATTGTGTGCAATCTGTATATGATTATCAAGTTTCACACCTTTTCTTATAATAGTAGAGCCCAAAGTAGCTCTATCAATTGAGGTCGCAGCACCAACATCAACATTATCCTCAATTATAACATTTCCGGTTTGTGGCACTTTTATAAATTCACCTTTTTCATTTGGAGCAAATCCAAATCCATCAGCTCCTAAAATAGCACTACTATGAATTACGCAGTTATCTCCAATTATGGTATCAGAGTATATTTTAGCTCCAGAAAATAATATTACATTGTCTCCAATGTTTACGTTATCACCGATATAAACATTAGGATAAATTTTTGTGTTATTTCCAATCTTAATATTTTCTCCTAAATAAGCAAAGGCTCCTATATAAATATTTTCACCATATATTGCACTTTTTGATATAAA
>Ga0206683_10000181_pt1 | contig 46602 bp, 34 predicted proteins | sample M280m12015metaG_FD_155483 | JGI IMG/M metagenome (GOLD analysis project Ga0206683, IMG submission 155483) | Ammonia-oxidizing marine archaeal communities from Monterey Bay, California, United States - M2 80m 12015 | ecosystem: Environmental > Aquatic > Marine > Intertidal zone | place: USA...
CGTCTATGGGTAATAGGTCTGAATTCATTGTAGTCATATCTGATTAATCCGAAGGTATAATGTTTTGGTTTGAATTCGTATCTTTGTTTGAATGCAATTAAACCTTTGTTGGTAGTTACAATCTCATCCTCATCTTTATAACGATAATCAAATTCAATATCTCTTTCAAATTTTCCAACTGGCCAAGTATAGTCTATACTTGTATTAAGAGATAAATCACTATCATCAAGTTTACCGCTAAAGTCTATTTGACCGCCAGCATTTACAACTGGCGATACAAATAGTAGGCCTAATAAGACCACAGTTAAAAGTTTTCTATTCATTATCTCTCAACTATATCATGCTGAGTTGATGTTGAATTAACATACAACCCAAACCATGCAGCACCCGCACCGACTAATACAGAGATTAATCCTGATTGTGCTACTGTTGGATCTGTTAAAGCCATAAACCAATTAGCAGATTGAAACAGTAAGTAGATATACATAGTGATAAACGCTCTAGGAAATATTCTCCATCTTGAGAAATACTCAGGTGCTAGCCACATCCAACCCATTTTATTAGGGCCTGCTGCGTCTTTCATCTTTTGAATTTCGTCTTTAAGAGCACCTATCTGTGCATTCTTTTCTTCATATTCTACTAAATCAATCTGTACTTGATTTCTTTGGTTATAAGTTTGTTGACCTTCAGCCATTTTACTTTCCTCTATCTTGCAGCTTTCATTTCTGCTTCTTGTTTTCTATTTCGTTCTTCCTCTTCTTTCAAATGTTTGATTAAGAGTTGAACATATACTTCCCTCTCCCAAGGTATCATGTTATCTAGTTCTGTTAAACTATACCCATGATGTTGCATTAACCCAAAATTAGTATGAGTATGATTATACAAATTTTCATGTGAGAGGGCTATTCGAAAAAACTTCCAAGACCCTCTAATACCAAGTGATTATTTTTTTCACATACTGAACATTTATATTCATGTTCAATAACTAGTTTTGGTGCACTGTCAAAAAATTCCTGTATCTGTGTAAACATTATAGTAGACATGCTATCTATAAATGATGTTAGTTCTTTTTCTGTAAAATCATCCTTTCCAAGGACTTCATCGCCATCAATAATTGAAACAACACATTTTGTAATAACTTTGAACATTTCACTAGTTGGTATGTCACCATCTGTCATATTTAAATCTTGCATCATTGAATAACTTGGGAATTGAAGTTCCATTGCAACTGTAGGAGTTAGTTTAATTATCGGACTAACTTCTTTTTCTGAATGAATTACTTTAGCAGATTCTAAATCTATTTTAATATCATTATCTGATTTACAATCATCAATATTACAAGAGCCCATAAGATCAGATGTTTCTCCAACAGATTTAATTCTTAATTGTAAAAACAACCATTCTATATCTACTACTGGTAAAGTTTTAACATTTACATTATCAACACAGACTTCAATTAATCTCATCATTTCACGAACAACATCATTTTGATTTTCACTTTCCTGAGCTATCAGTAACATTTTTTGTTCACCAACTAAGAATGGTCTGAATTCAACCATTTGTCCATTAGATGGTAATGTGCAACTGTGCTTAGGAGTTTCAAGTTTTGGTAACGCCATAATTTATTTCCTCATTAATTATATAATACTATTTAGTCTTTTATCCAAAGAGCTTATTTGAAATTTTTCCTCTAATTCTACTTCCAATTCTTCTACTATGTTTATTAAACAGACCACCCAAGTAAGATGAAGAAGGTGTATTCGCATAACTTGAATACCAAGTTCTATAAGTAAAAGTAACATCAAAAGTTTGAATAGCAGATGATGCCATATCTAAACTTACTGATCCTAATACTGTAGGAAATGCTTCCATTAATTCTACTTCATAGACAGTATTACCACCTCTATCTAGTTGTCTTATAGCAACTTGACCTGGATAAGTTGGTACTTCAACCCTATCTGCATTATGATGTCTAGGATACCTTATACTGTAATCATCATTATAAATATATTGTTGCCATAGTTCTATTTTTTGTCTATCTTCAAAAGTACTGTCTAACATAAACCCTAATACTACATTCTCATCATACTTAACACCCTTTACTAGATGATCTGGAGGGCCGCCAGGTATTTTATTAAATGAAGATAACTCTAAAGTTTTACCAGGCATCGTCGCTTTTTGACATCTAAGCGCCCGCATTCTTAAATCTATTCCTGGTACAAATATATCAACCTCAAACCTATTCGCTCTGGCCATTCCGTCTATGTGGGTTAAAAATCTATTTATATGCATGTTATGCTACTCCTGATTGGCTCCATACTGATGTTTTTCCTACTTTTCTAAATGATTCTGTCGGTAAGAAGATTGCTATTTCCCAGTCTTGTGGTTCAACTAATAAGAATTGACCTTGAATATGTTTAGTTAAATAATGTTTGAAACAAGGTTTAAACCATCTTAATCTTTGAGTTCCTTTTAATAGTTGATATTCTAATCGCATCTTTGTTGATAAATCAAACTTATCATTAGTTCTTGTATCATATAGAGCATCTAAAAACTGAGCTCTTGTACTAGGGGGTAAATAATGTAAGTTTAATCCATGAAAACCACCTTTGGCTTTCTGTACTGGAATACATAATGGGAATCTGTCATAGAATGGTAAAGTCTTTTTTAGTTTTGGATCATAGGTGAACATCATCATTGCCCCCATAATTCTCCGACTTCTTTGTGGTCCTTGTCTTATTAAGTTTTGACGAGATACATTAAGACCACCAACTCTAGTTTTGAACCAATCCATAGATTGTTGCGTACGAGCTTGAACTCCCGCCCTAAACGCTTCTTGTTCCCATTTATCAAATAATCTTCCGGCCATAATACTATTTATATCATTTAATAGATGTTTATGTCTTTTTCTGTAATAATTCTCCAACCCCACTTTCTTTCTTCACAAAATTTAACGGCTTGTTTCCATTTAGCATCATTAATGATATAAGTATTAACTTCTTTCAAATATCTCTTTGAAGTTCTACCTGTTTTAGTTAGTTTTCTTTTGGGGTCGGGTGGTTTACAATGTCTTGAAGGTTTTATCTCTATTAAATCTTCTACTATCACGCCTGATGCATTTTTATACTTCATATAGAAATCTGGAAAATAGCGGTGTACCCTCTTGTCTAACGGTGAGACATAAGGTATAACGATTTCCTCGGAACTCCATTTCAATACAGAAGGTGTATTATCCAGATAAACCATGAATCTACGCTCTAATAAACTACGATAAATAATGTTTGTAGGATTACCTTTGTACTTATTTGGATTCTTTGGTCTAAACTTTCCTTTATAAGACATAAATAACTATAATATATATTACAATTACAAGGACAAGAATATGGGAACTTCATCTAAAGATAGACCAATTATACAATCGACCGCGGGAGATGGTAATTCGCTTACAAGCAAATTTGGTATAGGCAGAAATCTATCAAATAGATTTGATCAAAGAGTAGGAGATGGTTTAACAGATTTATTAAGTGGAGCAATAGGTGTTAGAACATCTAATATCCATGACATTTCACAAAAAGTAAAAGACGCTAACAAAAGAGCTTATGAAGAAAGAACCTTAGCTTTGAACCAAAGTGCAGAGAGAAAAGGGGCTGCAGCTGTACCTAAAAAACAAACAGTATTAGTCTTTCCTGAACACTTTTTTAATGAAAAAGGAAGGTCAACAGGATATAACGCTAATTTATTAGATGAAAATTGTTTTAAGCCTGGATCCGAGGAACAGGCCGGAGCAAAGGCCCAAAACCTGAAAGAATCATATAAAGCACAAACTATGGCCTTTCCTAATTCAATACATTTTAGATCATTGCCTAGACCAAAAGTTGATACAACTCTAGGTTGGTGGTCTAATGAAACAGAAGAAACAAAATCAAAAGCTAATGATCCCGCTAATGAAGAAGTGTTTGATATTTTCTTATATCTTCCACATGATTTGGGTGATGGAATTAAAGTTACTTATGAATCAGCTGAAGGTGGAATGGTAGATACTTTCTTTGCAAGATTGTTTACTGGTGGTGATGGTACTACTGATGATTTAATGGGTAATAGAGGTTTTGATATGTCTGAAGTAATGAAAATGTTTCAAGGAATGTTACCAGGAGGAGCTATTATACAAAGAGCTGCAGGCGCTATATCAAATCCGATGAAGTTTCAATCATTCACTGGTTTAGAGTTCAGAAGTTATACTTATAAATTTACATTAAAACCTTCATCAACACTAGAAGCACAAACTATTAGACATATTATTCATGCATTTAAAGTTTCAATGTTACCAGGCACAGCTGGAAATAATGACAGAATTTGGACTATGCCAAATGAATGGTTAATTAAATTTCAAGGACCTATCAAAAGATGGATTGACTTTCCATTAACTGTTGCACTTGAATCATGTGATGTTAATTATGCTGCAGGGGGTGGATATGCACTTATGGAAGATGGTTCACCACAAGCTATTGAACTGACATTAACCTTTAAAGAAACAACTCAAATGTCAAGACAAAAATATGAAAGACAGGTTTCCGCATATTCGGCGGCCGGAGGTAACAGAATAGCTGCTGACAGAACAACTCAGCTGAGTCCTGATATATATGGTCCAGTAGCTGAGTATTTAACGGATGGATCTAATGAACAAGGATTTGTTGGACCTCCTGAACCTCCTGAAAAATCTCAAGAACAGATAGACAAGGAGTTTTACATCATACAACGGATGCAGCATAGTGATTCTCTTTTAAGGAGTGATACTGCATTAAAAGATAATATCACACTACTAGGTCAATATCAAGGACATAATATCTATAGTTGGACTTGGAATAATATAGCACAATCTCTTGGAATAACCGATCCAGAAATCGGAGTTACTGCACAAGAAGTTGCACATATACCTAATGTAGTATCTACACATGAGAGTGGTTATTTACAAGTTGATTATGGTATTTTATTCGGTAATAAGGAGTAAACTATGGCAACAGGATTTTTTCGACATATACCCGATATCTATTATGATTTTAAGAGTGATGGTAAATTTTTTCAAGCGAAAGATTTATTTCGTAAAGTATCTACATGGAGTTATCTTCAAGAAGGTATTACAGGATATAGTTATTACAGAATAATAGAAGGTGAAAGACCTGATGTTGTGGCTGGTAGATTATACGGAGATAGTACTCTTTATTGGTTATTCTTTTTAGTTAATGAAAATTTACAAGACTTGAGTGATTGGCCTAAATCAAATTCTTTGTTTGTTAAATTTATGGATAGAAAATATCCAGGTACTTGTTTAGAAGCTTCTTCATCAACAGATATAGTTTCATACGATCATTCAAAACCCGAAGATGAACAAGTAGCTAGTCGTAAATTTATATTAGGAGAAAAGGTTTCACAATCATCATCAGTATATGGATTTATAACTGATATAAACCCGACACATAATAGAATTACATTAAATAGTGTTATTGGAAGTTTTACTGCTGACAGTACAGCAACAGGTGCTGATTCAGGAAAGAGTTTTACAATATCTTCTGTTGTAAGTGAACAGAATGCAATTCATCATTATACAGATTCAAACGATTTCAGAACAACAGTATCAACAGGAAATACAGCTGTATCAAATTTAAGTTATGAAAGAGATGTGAATGAAGATAAACATGAAATAAGATATATTCAACCACAATATGTACAAAAAATAGTAAGAGAGTTTAAAGACTTAGTAAGAGGTTAATTATGATTTGGGATGATCCTTTTCAATACGAGTTGGAGTGTTTAACTCTTGTTAATAATGAGGGAGTCGGATTTGATATTAGAAAAGCTTTTATGGGTCTTAAGCTCCATGAATCTATTACTCAAAATTTCTTATCAGGAGAAGTATCCATATTAGATGGAACAGGCTTTTTAGAAAATGCTAAGTTATTTGGTCAAGAAACTTTACATTTAAGATTTTGTTCACCATATGGAACAAGTTATGACGATGCACCACAAGAACATAGAATAGATAAACTTTTTCGTATATATCATGTAGGAGAAGTTCAAAGAAGCGGTCAAGATACTTTAATTTATAATTTAAAATTTTGTTCACCAGAACTTATACAATCAAAAAGAATTAGAATCAATCAAGCCTTAAAAGGTGGAATGATTGACACTGCAGAAAAAATAGCTAGAGATCATTTAGGTATTGAGGTAGATAAAAAAGATGTAACTGAATCTAAATCATGTCATATAGTTATTCCTAACTGGTCTGTAAACTATGCAATCAATTGGTTATGTAAAAATGCACAGGAGTGTGATGAACACGATGCTTTACATGATAGCTATTTCTTTTATGAATCAGCTAATAGTGGTTTTAGGTTTGGTAATATGTCTAAAATGATTAAACGCGAATCTTTCGTAGCATCTGAAGGAATCCCTTTATTTGCATATACACCACCTTTAGTAGATAAGGACGATACCTTACTTGGTTGGGATTTTGCGGGAACAGATGTTGAAGGCAAAGAGATTGGGATAATGGGAATGGGTAGAAGAATACAAGGTTATCAAATAGGGTCTATAGCAAATGTATTAGAAGGAACAGTCAATGGATTTTTTGCTTCAAAACAAATAACAATAGATCCAATTAATCAACAGATGGACGAACAGAGTTATAACTATCATGCGAAGTTTAATGCAAATAAAAACCTAGATAAGGGAGCTGATGATGAACCAAAACAATTTCCATTAGTTAGAGAAATGCCAGAAATATTACATTCAGGAAGTGCAGTTGAAGGTGATGAGTCTGCAGAACCAATAGTATCAACTGTTAGTATGTTAAAACCTATAAGTTCTTATAAAGATTCAAATGTAATATTTAATAGTGATACTCCTTATGCATATGAAGAAAGTGGAAGCAATTGGTTTACAGGACTTTCGGAAGGAAATGATAAAGGAAAATATATGTATAGACAAGCTGTTGATCAACTACTTAAATATAATTCATTAAATGTAACATTGCCAGCTAGGACTAATATAACTGCAGGAGCAATGATTAAATTAGCAATACCAGTAGCTAAAGCTGGAGAAGGTGATCCATCCGCAGAGAATGTTTTTCATACTGGTACATATTTAATTACAGATATCCAATGGGAATTAGCTTTAAGTCAATGTAAAGTTAATATTAGATGTATTAAAGATTCATTAATGAATAGAATTGAAACAACAACTGTGAAACTACCAGGTATGATTAAGGATAAAAGTCTTGAGGAGGAAGGAAATGTTTGAAGGTAGAGATGGATTTGAATGGTTTACAGGGGTTGTTGAAGATAGGAATGATCCAAAAGCTTTGAATAGAGTTCGTGTAAGAATATTTGGTATTCATACAGAAAATAAACAAAAGATAGCTACACCAGATTTACCATGGGCGACAGTAATGATGCCTACAACATCTTCTTCTATATCTGGATTAGGTACGACAGTGCATGGTCTTGTTGAAGGATCTTGGGTAATAGGATTTTTTAGAGATGGTGCAGCTAACCAACAACCTGTAATTATGGGGTCATTAATAGGACAGCCTTCAAAGACTATTAGGCTGGATAGAACTTTAGATGACAAGGGAAAAAGAAAAGAAGATAAAATAAAAAGATTTGAAAATACTGATGATGAACAATTTAAAGGTCCTGTTACTGCTGTTGATGAAGAAAATATAGAAATTACAGGAGACATCAAAAGTCCAGGTATAAAAGGAACAATAACTGATGTAACGATAGAAGATAGAGGTGGATTTTATAAATCAGCTCCAACAGTAACAATTAGTTCTCCATCTGTTTATACAAAAAGTGATGATGAGATTTTATTTGAAGAAGGAGATGAACTACCAGAAGGTAAACAAGTTGGAGATGTTAAAAAAGCAAGTATTATACCAGAAGGCAAAAAAGTAGGAGATACTAATTTAAATGGTGGTATACCTGCTGTTGGTAGAGCTACTATCAGGAAGCCTGATAAAGAAGGTGGAGGAGAACTCTTTGATGTTACATTAACAAATTATGGATATGGTTATACAGAAGCTCCTACAATTACATTCTCAGGTGGTGGCATAGACTATGAAGAAGGAGCTACAGACATACCAGATGGTAAAAAAGTAGGAGATTTAAGGAATGAGGATGAACCACATGCTAAAGCAACCGCAGTAGGTTGGGATGAAAAAAACTATATTACAATTACTCCTACATTTTCTACTAAAACAAAGAATGAACAGACTGGACAGATGGAGTCTGGAGAAGGGTTTACAGCTAAAATACTTGTAGGACCAGATGGTAAAATAGAAGAATTTCTAGTAACTCCAGAAAATGTGTCTGGTGATAACTATGTTGTTGGAGATATATTACAGTTTGATAATGTCGGTGAGATGGAGCGTTATACAGTAAGTGACACTATACCAGAAGGTAAAGCAATAGGAAATATTAAAAATGTAAATCAAATCAAAGTGACTGTAACTGAAATTGATGAAGAAAATATAAATATTCCAGAAGGATTTCAAGATCCACGACGCAAAATATCCAAACAATATAAAGGAACTGCTGATGGAAAAAACCCTCAACATATGTCTAATAGAACTTATGGATTAGAATTAGATTTAAAAAATTCACCTAAACGAGATGGTGATGAGATAGGACAAAGATATCCTAAAGAAGAATATATAGAAGAAGGAGAATCTTCTGTAAACAAATTAGCTAGACAAGATGGAAAATATAATGAAGAAATTTATCCAAATAACTTTATCGAAGAAGGTGGAACTGCTGGGAATGACAAAACTTTATTTGATGGTACCCTCAAAGATGGTGGTAGAAATGAGGATAGAGGAGAATGGGTAAAACCAAAATATCCATTCAATCATGTTTACGAATCTGAATCAGGCCATGTAGTTGAAATAGATGATACACCAGGATTTGAAAGAATTAATTTATTTCATAGGAAAGGTGCACGAATAGAAATTAATAATAAAGGTGAAATTCACATGGTGGCTGCAGGAGGTCAAGATGTTAATATACAGGGTAAGAATGTTAATATAAATGATTACGGAATTGGAACTTTAAACATTAGGTCCGCTGGAAAAATTCTTATGAATGCTCTAGGTGATGGAGTAAAAATAGTTACTCAAGGTAAGACTGATATAGTTTCATCAGGAGAGACAAAAATAACATCTCTTAAAGATGTTATAATGAAAGCAGTTAAGAAAGTTAAGATACAATAATGAGTACAGCTATAGCAGTCGTTGAAATTCCGCCTATGGAGTGTCCAGCAGTCATGTTACCGACTCCGGCAAACATGAAAAATATGACTAAACAGTTAGCGGCTATGCCAGCTAAACTAGGAGCTATGATGGAAGTTCAAGCAGCAACCATGGCTCAAGATGAAGTTGATAAATTAACAGAAGAAGTAGACAAGTTAAAAGAAGTAGTTGAAACTATTTTAGATGTAATAGATGCTCCTAATTTTGAGAGTATTGACTGGCCAGACCTAAGAGCTGAAATTGGTATAGACAAACTCTTTCAGAAATATCCAGTCTTTCTTCAAGTTAAGATGATAGAATTAATAACTAAAATTTTACCAATAACAGTTGAAGTTCCTGTTCCACCACTTGGGATTAGTGTTGATATAGTTAAGTTTGTTACTGATGAAGATTATAAATCTAAGTTAGTAGCGGAACTAACAGGTAACGGTGAAGATATCAAAGCACAGATAGCGGCTCTTGATCCTGCAGCAATGGGTGTTGATGCGTTTATGGATGAAGTGAATGGATTGAAGGGTAGTATTATAGACCCGTTGTATGCAATACTTCCACCTGAATGGCAGTCATTTGGTGGTGAAGAAGGTTTAGAAATTTCAGAATTAAAGGGTCAAGCTGTTATAGCTTTTCTTGAATCTAAAATGAGTGGACTTGGAGTAGGAATGTTGTTTGATGCGTTTGGTGGTTTGATAAGTATGTTTGATCTAATATGGGATGCTTTAGGATTACCAGAATTACCAATCCCATTAAGTTTAGATGTAGGAGCTATGATTTCAGCTGTTGTAGATGCTGAGAAAGCAAAGTTTACAGCTGAGATAGAATCTTTAGATGCAGGAGAATTAACAGGTGAGGCTTTAACTAATGCTAAAACAGCAGCATTCGATAAAATGGGCGATGCAATGACTGAAGGATTAGAAGGACTTTCAATAGCAGGCTTTGATGTAATGAGTTTAATAGGTGGACCTATTGATGATCCAGTTGAGTGTTTAGCTTTAAAGAAGAAAAGAATATGTGAAGAAATAGGAAGGTTTAAAGACAACTATCAATTCTATTTACTTAGAAAATGGATGGAAGTAGTAACCTCTTTCTTTGATGCTATTGGTTTAGGTGCATTAACACAATGGATAGGTTGTGATTTTTGTACTTTTCTAGGATTAATAGGATTTCCAAAGAGTATTGATTTAAGTTTTTCAGATCACATTAAAGAAGTTGAAAACAAGGTAGTTTCACCTCTTCCAGCGACATAAATAGTAGTATGGCTCAATTTAATAGTAAAAATAAAGCAGACAGAGTGGCACGAAGGTGGTTCACCGATTTTGATATCAATATGAAGAATCATCCAATAACAGGTGATATAGTTTTAAAATATGATTTAAATGCAATCAAGAGAGCAGTTATGAATTTAGTAATGACCAATTATTATGAAAGACCTTTTAAACCTAGTTTAGGTGCTAATCTTAGAGGTAAGTTGTTTGAACTAAATGATGCTCCAAATAGAATAGTATTAGAGGATGAATTAAAAGAACTGTTAAATACATTTGAACCTAGAGCAACATTTAATAATATAATGACATCACCAGATATTAATGAAAATGCATTAAATATTACAATTATGTTTACTGTTAGAAATAGTCCTCAACCACATTCATTAGACCTAATATTAGAGAGAGTAAGATAATGGCAACAATAAAAAGTTCAAACATTAATATAACAGATTTAGACTTTGAACAAGTAGAAACAAGTCTAAAGGAATATCTAAAAGGACAAACAACTTTAAAAGATTATAATTTCGAAGGATCTAACCTGTCTATACTTATAGACTTGTTAGCCTATTCAGCACATACTTCAGCATTCAATGCAAACATGGTTGCCTCTGAAATGTTTTTAGACACAGCACAGATCAGAAAGAATGTAGTATCAAGAGCTAAAGAATTAGGATATACTCCTTCATCTAGAGCAGCTGCTTCTGCTTCTTTTAATTTAACAGTTAATAGTCCATCAGTAAGTGGTGTAACACCTAACAATTTAACAATCAGTAGAGGCCACGAATTCACAACAGTTTTTGATGGAACATCATATACATTTATAGCATTAGATGATAAAACAATTACACCAACAAGTGGTGCATTTAGATTTGATGATTTAAATATATATCAGGGTAGATTAGCTACTGATGTTTATAGATACAATAGTCAAATAGCTAATCAAAGATTTCCAATATTAAATCGTAATGTAGACACATCAACAATTAAAATTAATGTTACTTCAAATAATACAGTAACAGCTTGGAATAGAGCTGGAGATTTAACTGGTATTACAACAACTTCAACTGTATTTTATTTACAAGAAAATGATGATGGATTATTTGAAGTATATTTCGGAGATGGTGTAATTGGTAAAGAACCAATAGATGGTGATGAGATTTCTATATCTTATTTAATAACTGATAACAGCCATGCTAATGGTGCTAAAGTTTTTTCAATGACTACATCTATTAATGGAAATTCAGATGTAACATTTACAAATACAGTTAGTGCATCAGGTGGTAAAGATATTGAAACACCAGATCAAATTAAATTCTCAGCTTCGAAGTTTTACACTTCACAAAATAGATTAGTTACAGTTCAAGATTATAAAGCCAAATTACAAGACTTATATCCAGGAGCAGATTCAATAGCTGTATGGGGTGGAGAAGATGCAGACCCTATACAATATGGTAAAGTATTTTGTTCTATTAAACCTTCTCAATATTCAAACAATTTAACAACAGCTGAAAAGACACAATTAAAAAATGATTTAAGTAAACTAAGCGTTCTAACAGTTAGACCACAAGTAATTGATTCAGAGATACTACAAATATTAGTATCAACTAATTTTAAATACGATCCTTCAAAAACATCTCTTACTAAATCAGCTTTAGAAACATTAGTAAGAGCATCTATCTTAGCTTACGATAATGACAATTTATCTGGGTTTGATACATTGTTCAGACATTCACCAATGACAAATAAAATAGATTCAGTTGAAACATCAGTTCTTTCAAACATTACAACTGTTAAGTTGAGAAAGAATTTCAATGCAACAGTTGATGGTACTGCATCTAGTATGACTTTAGATTTTGGTAATGTAATTTATAATCCACATGCAGGACACAATTCAGCAGCAGGTGGTATTTTAACGACAACAGGTTTTTATGTTTCAGGTGATGTAAATACAGAATATTATTTAGATGACGATGGTTCAGGTAATGTAAGAAGATATTATTTATCAGGTTCAACAAGAGTCTATAAAGATAATACAGCTGGAACAATAACATATTCATCAGGTAAGATTAGTGTAAATTCATTAACATTGGGTTCAACATCTAATACTGATAATACAATAGATTTCACAATTATTCCAAACTCAAATGATGTCATTTCAGTTCGGAACCAATTGTTGGATATCACAGCAGCCGAGATTTCTGTTACGGGTGTAGCAGATACAGTTGCTAGTGGTGAAACGAGTGCTGGAGTTGGTTATACTACCTCCTCAAGTTACTCCTAAACTATGATCCATGTATATGCATGGAGTAGAATTCCCTCATGGTGAGGGTTTTAACAATGCTTATTTAAGAGGAAACTAAAATGGCAGATAAAAAAATAACCGCGCTTACGGATTTAAGCACAGGAATCGCAGCAGAAGATTTATTGCATGTGATTGATGATCCTTCTGGAACTCCAGTAAATAAAAAGGTCTCAGTCGCTAATGTATTAAATTACATTCCTACATTCCTAGCATTCGCACAGGCAGAACAAACTTTAACCGGTGCTGGTGCAGCAAATATTACTAGTGCAGTTACAGCTTTTGTAACTAATACTGATAATTCAAATGCAAACGCTGTAACATTAGCTAATGGTACTACAGGTCAAATAAAGATTCTTTATACAAAAACAGAAGCTTCATCTGGTCAAACAAGTGTAGTAACACCTGCTAATTTCGCAAATGGTACTACATTAACTTTCGATGCAGTTGGTGATGCCGCAATTATGTACTTCAATGGTACAAATTGGGTATTAGTTGCTGGCAACGGAGTTGCAGTAGCGTAATTAATTAAGTCATGCCTATTTTTTACGATAGAGTTGCAGATCAAATCGAGGAACTTCTACCTGAGTTTTATCAGACAGATGGACCTCGGTTTGTATCCTTTATAAAAGCTTATTTTGAGTTTTTAGAAAAAGGACAACTGATTTATAAAGATGCGGCAGACATTGATTACATTGGTTTAGAAGATGGAACAGTAGCGGGAGAGGCTTTTAATGCAGATGGCCAGAGAGGCAATCTACTACAAGAACCAACAACCTACGCTCCATCTTCCATAGCCAGTGCTAAGTTTAATTATGAACATGATGTTGATACTCAAGATGAACCAATAATAGCAAAAACATCTTTTGAAAAAGATGAATATATTGTAGGTGCTTCTACAGGTGCTGTAGGAAGAATTGATGTCATAGGTACAAGTTCTAACCTTTATATAGAACAATTTTCAGAATCTCAATTTGATATAGATGAAACTATAACTGGAATGACTTCTGGAATGGAAGCAAAGGTAGCTAGTTTCAAAGCTAGTCCTTTACATGCTGCTAATAATCTGTTATCATATGCCGATGTTGATAAGACATCAGGAGATTTCATAGAGTACTTTAGACGAGACTTTATGCCATTCATTGATAGAGATGTATTAGTTAATAAACGATTATTACAAAAGCATGTTAAAGAATTGTATCTATCTAAAGGTACAAAAGAATCATACGAGTTTTTATTCAGAATACTTTATGGAGAAGAAGCCGAGGTAGTTTATCCTGGTGACAATGTTATAAAGCCTTCTGAATCAGAATTCTCTGAGCCTACTGTAATGAGATTATACAGTACATACGATATAACAAAATACAAAAGAGGTTTAATAAAAAAATACACAGGCTCTACTATTACAACTCAAGCATATATTAACGATGCATCCGGAATGAGTGCTACAAATGATAGTGCAAATGCTTATGAATTAGAACTAGTTACTCCCTTCACAGGAACATTCTCTCCTGGTGATTCAGTTATTATTTCTGATAGAGATGGATTTAGGATTGATGCTACAGCAACAGTTCGAGGAGTAATGAGTGATATTGACCCCGATGAATCTAGTATTTATGTCGGATTAGAAGATGGTGTTAGAGGAGATAATGAAGATGTTATTCGTCTAGAAGATTATACTCCTATCTACATTTTAAATCAAGACGCAACTACTATTTTAATGGAAGATGAAAGTAAGCTTATATTTGAACATGCATTAGGTGGAGAATCATATCAAGCTAGAGCATTTGGATTAGAAACAGGAACAGGTACAGGAATATTATTAACAGAAGAATCAAGTTATGATATTAATGGTAATTTAGTTTCAGACTATGCTTTAATAAACGAACAAACAGATTTATATGATGCATCTCTTGATCCATTATGGAGTACAGGTCCAGCCACTAGAAGATTTGGTGGAGGTATGTATCAAGAACAAGCATCTCTAGGTTCATTATATTCTGAATCAGATACTTTCAATTATAAAACTCCAGTTGGTGGAGTAGCTACACAATCAATTAATGTTATTGGTGGAATTGGTAGAGGTGGTATTACTGATATAATTATTGACGATACTGGTACTGGGTATGCAGAAGGAGATCAATTAGTATTTGTTAATTCAGGTACAGAAGGTGAAAATGCTGAGGCACAAGTAAAAACAATCAGAGCATTTGTATCATTAGAAGCAGGCACATTAAACGAACATACAATTTATTCATATACAGCAACAGCTAGTCAAACAGTTTTCTCAGGTAGAGATAATGCTGGTCTTATTATGGGATTTGATCCTAGAAAAGTAAAAGTATATGTCAACGGAACAGAAAAAACAAGAGAGACACAATTCACTACAGATCAATCTGGTGGTAAAATAACTTTAACATCAGGTGCATCAGTTAATGATCTAGTTGAAGTCTATGCAGCCTTTCAAGGTATAAGACTTGAAGATGCAGACAATCCAAATCCACATTATCAATCTGGCCATCCAAATAACAATTATTTAACTCAAGAAAGTGATGGTACAATTTCAAGAATTCAAATAACGCATCCAGGTGAAAACTATAAATCACTACCTAAAGTCTTTATGGGTGGATTTATTTACTACGATACTATGACAACAGGAACAGAATTTTCTGTTGGAGAAGTTTTAACTTCAACAAATAGTAAAACAGTAGTAGTAGTAAAACATGACCTAGAAAAGAAACGAGTATTAGTTTATAAAAGAGTAACAGACCCAGCAGGAGTTCCTACAGGAACAGTAACAGGTGGAACATCAAGTTCAGTTTGTACTATCTTACAGACAAATGTTACAGCAGGAACAGGAGCTAAACTATGGGCTTATGGAGACAACATTGGTTCAGTTAAAAAATTAAAGATGCAAGATGTTGGACATAACTTTGTTCAAGGTGGTATCGGTAATTATAAACAACATGCAGTCATTAAAGATATGTCAAATACACCAACTGCTACAACAACAGTTACAGCAAATCTAACAGGAGCTACTGCAACAGTTGATAGATTTGATGGTGATTTAAATATACTTACATTAAAAGATGTTAAAGGTATTTTTAATGATGGAGATTATTGTACAACAAGCGACAGTAAGAATTTTATAATTGGTAAGATTAATCCTTGTACGGCTAGAGGTAAATTAAGTGGGACAGCATTGTATGATGGAAATTATACAAACGATACAGGATTTCCTTCAGTAACTTCTATGAGAATACATGACAGTTCTCAATATCAAGACTTCTCATATAAAATTAAAGTTGGTAGAAGTATTAATGAATATAGAAGTTTAGTTAAATCATTATTATCTCCAGCTGGAACAATCATGTTTGGAGAAGTTTCTATAAGAAATAGAATAGATGCAACAGGAAGTATGTATGGCGCGAGAGGAATTTCAACACCAGATGAAACTGGTGGAAGATTGGCTGGAAGTGAATTCTTTGATTCAACTCAAACTTCAAGATCATTTATACCAACATTAATTATCGGTTCTAAAATAGATTTAGCAGATATTGAATTAGAAACTGCGACAGTAGGAATAGAAGATGATGTCTTTGGTGCAGGTATGGGTCGTATAGAATTAGAAGATGACTCTGGTGTAATTTCAACTCAAAGATGGATATGTACAGATACTACAGCTACTAATCATAGTTCACACAATATTAAAGATCAATCTTCTGGTCAAAGAATTTATATACCAGATATTGTTGATCCAATAGTAGAAACAGATAAAGATTTCTTTGAAAGGGTATTAACAGCTGAAGCTAGAGCTAAAGGGAATAAAGTAACTAAAGAATTAGATATATCTCCACATTGGAATCAACATAAGATATCATATGGAACATTAAATAATGCATTAGCTGTAGGAACTAAAGTAAGAGGTGCAACTTCAACTGCATTAGGTGTTGTAGTAAAACATGATACAACAAATAAGTATATTATAATTCATAGAGATTTTCACGACATTGGACAAAAGGGTTCAGAATTTTCTGGAACAGAAATTATTCAAAATGTAGCAGCTTCTACAAATTACTTTACAGCAACATCAATAGAATTACATTATATACCAGAAGATATTATAACTAAACAAGACCCAGCTTCTATTACTGCAGACACAGCATTAATATCAGCTAATCAAAAAATAAGTAATGGTGTAGAAGGTGGTGGAGCTGCATACAACCATACTAACTACATATCAGGATTCCAAGGTAGAGGTAGAGTATTAACAGCAAACGATCCAAATGAGACATACGATTCAGAGATGAGACAAAGAAAAGTCAATATAATTTCATCTCCTTTATTCACACAAGCAACGACACAAAGAGGAAGAGCTTATGCAGCAGGTGTGAAACAGATACGAGTTTTAAATACACAGAATACAAGAACAGAAGGCACAAATACAACAGCAAATAATAGTAATGGTTCAGCATTAAGAATAGACTCAGCATGGAATACAACAGTAACAGATAATTCTGTTGGTGTTAGTTGGGGTCATAGACCAGCTGGACAAAAATTATTTGAAACAACGAATTTTCTTTCGGAACAAATAGTTTCCGAAAATCAGGAACCAATAGTGATGGAACCTGATCATGGTCAAGTCTTGGGAGAAGATTTCTCTCAAGGTGGAGCCGTAATATTAGAAGATGATACAAATTTAATGTGGGAAGATGCTACAGTAGTAGACGAAACATATTATTTTGTAAGTGAAGATTCAACTCAGGTTGGCTCATTCAATATAATAAGTGAAGTAGAAGGTGTAAAACTAATTGATGAAACAGATAGTTTACCTTTAATTCACGAACAAGCACTTATGGTTGGTCAGAAAGAATCAAATCAATCAGGACCAAGTATAGGTGATTTAGGGAATATGATGTTTACTGAAAATTACAGTATGATGAAGAAAGTACAACAAGAAGGTAATACTGATGACATAATGTTAGAGACTGGAGAGCATATGCTACAAGAGTCTCCTTCAGAAGGACTTAGGATTAGTGACATAAGTACTATATATCCGAATAGATTTGTAAGTAATTTACAAAGAGAATTCGGAAGAAAGACAAATTTAAATCATTCAGCCGTAATTCAAACAGGATAACTGATATAAATAACTATAACAAAACAATTAAATAACCAAGGGTAAAAACAATGGCAGCAATAATAACTGAAAAATTTCGTTTGAACAACGCGAAACAGTTTATCGAAGATGTAACAGAGTCACATTCTGTAGCTTATTCATTCATCGGTAGAGGACACGCTTGGACAGACGATTCTAGTCCGCCAACTCCCGTAGATAACCCAAATGATGAATTTGACGCGTATCGAAATATGGTGGCCATGAAGAAGATCGCTACAACTGATGTATCACATGCCATTGTAAGAAGGGATTGGACAAGCGGAACAACTTATGACGAATATCGTCATAATTATACTTCATCAAACGCAGCAAATAGTGGAGCTACATCTTTGTATTCTTCTACATATTATGTTGTGACTGATGATTACAATGTTTATAAGTGTTTAAATAATGATGGTAACACAGCATCAACTGTAAAACCAGATCATACTACACTTGCAACACCAACAGAATCAGATGGATATGAATGGAAATATATGTATTCCACTTCAGCATCAGATGTAATTAAATTCGTAACTAACGATTTTATACCTGTAAAAACACTAGGAGCTCAACTAACAGTAGCTGGTGGAGTTGATACAGGTTCACAAGACGGAAGATTAGGAGACGCAGCTTCAGATGATGGTTCAGCTCAATGGGATGTTGAGAATGGAGCAGTAGACGGAGCTTTAAGTAGAGTTAGAATAGTAGCAGGGGGTTCTGGATATACAGCATCAACAACTACAGGTTCTCTACCAATTTATGGAGATGGTTCAAGTGGTGTAGCTTCAGTAACAACTAATGGTTCTGGAGTAGTCAGTGCAGTGTCTGTAACGACAGCTGGTTCTGGATATACATATGCTTATCTAGCAAATGAAGATATTCCAGGATATGACAATGCTAATCAACCAGCAGATGGAACAAACGCTTCTGCAAATTTAGAATTTGTTATTCCACCAAAAGGTGGACATGGTGCAGATCCAGTTGAAGAACTAGGTGGTAACTATGTAATTCTAAATTCAAGATTAGAATATGGTGAAGGAGATGGTGATTTTCCAACCGATAACGATTTTAGACAAATCGGTGTAGTATTAAATCCAACCGACTATGGTGGAAACTCTTTATGTTCAGCTCCAACAAGAACAGGATATAAGACAATGACTTTTGCTTCTTCTGGATTTTCAGCTCCATCTGTAGATACTGTTATTAGAAACGCATCTACTGAACTGAAAACTTCAGCAGTAGGAGTTGTTGTATCAGTTGATTCAACAAATAGAATAATATCTTATTTACCATATCCTAATGAAGCAGGAAACTTTGCAACATTCTCAACTAGTGATACTGTTTATTCAAGTGCTAGTACTAACCACGGAACAATCAGTGCGTTAGCTAATGAAGAAGTTGCAAAACATTCAGGAGATATAATCTATTTGGAAAATCGGACAGCAGTTTCAAGAGCGTCTGATCAGATTGAAGATATCAAACTTATAGTAGAAATGTAAGGTAACAAATGGCGCAGAATACAGATTTAAATGTATCGCCTTATTATGATGATTATAGCGAATCTAAGAGCTTTCATAGAATCCTATTTCGTCCGGCGAACGCGATACAAGCAAGAGAACTAACTCAACTACAGAGTATATTACAGAACCAGGTTGAGAGATTTGGTAATCATATCTTTCAAGAAGGTTCTCTTGTTATGGGTGGAACCATAACAGTTAATAAAGAATATTATTCTGTTAAAGTTAATGATGCAAATCCTAATAGTAGTGGAACTGCAACAGCTGAAACATTCAGAACAGCTGCAGTTGGAAAATATTATCAAGGAAAAACATCTGGAACAGTAGGGAAATGTATTAATTCAGCTGCTAAAACTACTGACGGAGATCCATTAACTTTATTTTTCACTTATGTTAAATCTGGTAATCCTTCTGGAACAACTTATTACGATACATTTACAGATAATGAAGAAATAGAAGAAGTATCTTTAGATGCAGATGGTATTTACGATAATTCTGGAAATTCAAACAACGAATTCAAAACAATAGAAACAGATGCGACCTTTATAGGTTCAGCTGCCACAGTTCGATCTGGTGTATTCTACACACGAGGTTTCTTTGTAAGATGTGATGAACAAACAATATTACTAGACAAGTATTCAAATACACCTACATACAGAATAGGTTTACTAATATCTGAAAGTTTAATATCATCAACAGATGATGACAGTTTATTAGATAATGCTTCAGGAACAACTAACGAAAATGCTCCTGGTGCTAATAGATTAAAGATTGCACTATCATTAGTTAAGAAGGCTATAGGTGGAACTCAAGATATTGATAACTTTATTGAGTTGTCAAGAGTAGAAGCTGGTATTATAACTAAACAAGTTGAAATAACTGCTTATGCGACATTAGAAAAGACATTAGCTAGAAGAACTTTTGATGAAAGTGGTGATTATGTTGTTAAACCATTTCAATTAGAATTGAGACAACATTTAAATAGTAGAGATAACAATGGTGTATTTCTTGCATCAAATACAGTTACTCCAGGTGATACATCAAAATTTGTAAGTATTATGTCACCAGGTAAAGCTTATGTCAAGGGGTTTGAAGTTGATAAGCCTTCTCAAAGTTTAATTACTATTTCAAAAGCAAGGACTACGGAAGATGCTGGTGCGTTAGCCGTTCCTTTTGAAATAGGAAATTATTTTACAGTTGATAGCGTCTATGGTCAACCAGAATTTGGAACAGGTGATTCAGCAGTTACACCTTTCGGAATAGTTGATTTATATACAGATGCAAAAGCTAATCAAGCTGATAATTCATCTAGTGGAGATTTAATAGGTAAAGCTAGAGTAAGATACTTTAACTGTACTAGTCCTACAGTAGGCTCAGGAGTTCATACAGCGGCGTCAGAACACCGTATATACTTGTTTGATGTTCGTATGTTCACTAAACTTACAGTAGCATCAACATCATATGCACTAACAGCAGGACAAAGAGTTAAAGGAACAGTTTCAGGAGCTAAAGCAACAATAGCAGTAAATGTCGGAGCATCAGGTACAACAGCTTGGTTAATGGATGTAGAAGGAACATTCTCTACAGCAGACACGCTTAGAAAAGAAAATGATACAAGTGGTGGTAAAGCTGTTTCAGCGATCAAGGTTTATTCATCAGATAGAGTAAGAAGTCTTTATCAAGCATCAAGAACAAGTAACTCAGCAAACTTTACAGCTGATGTAGCTACAACAGACAGTCAATATGTATTAACAGGAACAGTAGTTGGAGCATCAGGTGATCCAACACAAACAGGTGTTAATACTAAATTTAGTCAAGAATTAAAAGAGGGAGATGTTATAATAGCTCCTTCAGGAACAGAAAAAATTGTATCATCAATTACAAGTGATACATCAATAGAGCTGACAGGAAATGGTGTCGCTGAGAACGGAAAGTACCTCAGACAAAGAGCTCGATTAATGGAACCAGAAAAAACAATAGCAATAGCACCTACACCAAAAGATTATGTATCATCAATGACACCTAATTCAATGGTAATTAGAAAACAAGCTACAGTAACATTAAGTAGTGGATCAGGTTCAATAGCAGGAGTTGCAGATGAAGTATTATTAGCAGAAGATGTTAATGATTATATGATTACTATTATGGAAGATGGAGAAGGTGGTGATGGAGATGAAGGAGATGTAATAGACATTACAGAACATGCAACTGTTTTAGTAGCTGCAGGTGGTTCTGGTGGTGCAGTATCAATTAGTGCTACTAACTCAACTCCACTTTCAAATTCAGATCAACTTAAAATTGTATATGGAGCTACTAAAGATGTAGCTAATAATACTGCATCTAAAACATTAAACAAATCAATAGGTGTTAAAGTTACAACTGATGATACAGCAGTTTATGGAACAAACTATAAAGATCAAATAATAACATTAGGTGTTCCAGATGCATATGCTCTAAAAGGAGTATATGAATCAAATGACACAACAGATGCCTTACCACCTATGCTAACTTTAGCAAGTGGAATGGGTGCTTGTGCTGCAGGAGATAGAATAACAGGTAGTGTTTCAGGTGCAGTAGGTAGAGTTATTCAAAAATCAAGTAATGACATATATTTTTATTATTTAACAGACACAACCTTTACAACAAGTGATGTAGTAAAGAATGAAGCTAGTACAGACAGTGCTACAAATAGTAGACAATGTACTGCCGTAACAATAGATTCAAAAGATATTACACAAAATTATGTATTAGATGATGGCCAAAGAGATGGTTATTATGGTTTAGCTTCAATTAAAAGAAAGGCTGGAGCACCAACACCACAAGCTACCATATTAATAATATTTGATTACTTTACATCTGGTGGTGGAAGTTTTTATACAGTTGATTCATATGCTGGTTTAAATTGGTCAGCAGTACCAAATTATATTCCAAACATAATTGATCCATTAGGAATAGAAGCAGATGGACAAGTTGAATTAGCTGATGCAGTTGATTTCAGGTCTTATGTACATTCTTTACATACATTAAGTACATTTAATGTAGCATCTCAAACTAATGTTTCAGATATAACAGATTATCCATTAGCATATGGTACAGAAGAATTTACAAGTGCAAGAGCTGTAACAATGGATTTACCACAGAGTGAAACATCAATGTCAACAACAGCTATGGTTCATTACTTACCAAGAATAGATAAGATTTCATTAAGTTCAGATGGTGGATTTATTACAACAACTGGAACTGCAGCCAATAGTCCAACTCCACCAGCAACTCCAACTAATTCAATATTATTACATACATTACTGATTCCACCTTATACAAAATCTTTAAGTGATGTTGTAGTAACATCAGAAGATCATAGACGATTCACAATGAAAGATATTGGTAGAATCCAAGGTAGAGTTAAAAATCTTGAAAGAGTAACAAGTTTTAATGCATTAGAAATGCAGACAAATATGGAAAACATTAAAGACGCGGACGGATTAGATAGGTTTAAATCAGGATTTGTAACTGATAACTTTAAAGGTCATAAAGTAGGAAATGTTGATCATGTAGATTATAAGATCGGTGTTGATAGAACTATAGGACAATTAAGACCACAACATAATACTAAATTTGTTGATATATCATTAAACGCAAGTAGTTCATCTGGATATACAAAAACAGGTGATTTAATTACATTACCTTTTACAGAATCACCCTATATAACTATTGGTAAAGCTTCAACAACAGAATATGTTAATCCATATGATGTTGTATTATTTAATGGTACAGTAACATTAAGTCCTTCTAAAGATATGTGGTTTGATTCAGAGAGATTACCTTCAGTTAGAAGAACAGTAGAAGGAGATTACGATACTGTATTAAAAGGAATAGGAAATGCTCTAGGAACAGTATGGAATAATTGGCAAACAGATTGGGTCGGAGAACCTACTGCAACCTCAGAAACAACAAGAAGGTGGCTAACTGGAGCTGAAGCTCAAGCTGTATGGGCCGGAGGCCTAGTTGAAATGGGTCCTGAGAGAGGACAGAATAGAAGAGGAAATGGCAGACGAGGTGGACGAGGTAATCGTTGGAACGATTGGGACGAGAGACCGCTTAGATAAGGAATAATAAGATATGGTATGGGAAGTAAAAACAGTTACAAATACAACTACTAATCAAAGACAGATTAGGTCCGGTGTAGAAACTTCTATAGTAGAAGATTTTTCTGAATCAAGAAATGACAGAATTGTATCTACTAACATAGCACAGACTATGAGAAGTAGAGATATTACTGTTACTGGAGAAAACTTTAAACCTAATACAAGATATTATATTTTCTTTGATGGTTTAGATGTTAATTCACACATGACACCTACAGCTACTGCATATGGTATAGGTGGAGCAACAAGTAAAGGAACAGGTTTAAGATCAGATGCTTTAGGTAAGGTATCGGCTACATTTACTATTCCAAATACAGATGAATTAAATTTTGGTACAGGAACAAAGACATTAAAAGTTACAGACAGTTCAGATAATTCAGCTGATTCTCTATCACAAGGAATTAGTCAATACGAAGCTTCAGGAACAATTAATGTTGTACAAGAAGAAATTGTATCAACAAGAGGTGCAAGAGTTGTTCAAACTGAACTTTCAGATTCTAGAATGACAACTTCTGTTGAATCATCAGAAGATGTTAGATATGTTGATCCACTAGCACAATCATTCGTTATAGATACGAGAGGTGGTATATTTGTCACTTCTGTAGAAGTATATTTCGGAGCTAAAGACACAGCACTTCCAGCAACAATTCAATTAAGACACATGGAAAATGGTTTTCCAACACAAAAGATATTACCTTTTGGAGAAAAAGTTTTATATCCTGCATCAATCAATACATCAAGTGATGCTAGTGTATCAACTAAATTCACTTTCCCTTCACCTGTATTTTTAGAAAACAAAAGAGAATTTTGTATAGTAGTAATGTCAAATTCTAATGAATACACTTGTTGGGTATCAGAAATGGGTCAAAGAGATATTACAACAAATGACTTTATAGATCAACAACCATATGCTGGTTCATTGTTTAAATCACAAAATAACTCAACATGGACTCCAGATCAAATGAGAGATTTAAAAATGACTCTCAACAGAGCTTCTTTCACAACAGGAACAGCAGCATCTGTAGTCTTTGAGAATGCAACCTTATCAACTGATAGTTTACAAAATTCTCCTATTGAACCAATCGCAGGAACAAAAACATTTAGAGTTAAACATTATTCACATGGTAATTATGATCAAAATAAATCTAATATTACAATAGCTGGAGTCGTAGGAGATAGAACAGGTTCAGTATTCTCATTTTCAGATGATACAATTACAGGATTATCAGGTTTAACAGCAGATGAACAAGAATTAGCAGCTGTTAATGTTTCAAGTTCTGGAACAGGATTAAAGGCTAAAGTTACTACAACTACAACAGCATCAACTGCTATTGAAATAACAAATGTGGGTCAAGGATATGCAGCGAGTGATACTGTTAAATTTGAAAAAGATAGTGTAGATATTAATGTAACAATAGCTGCTATTAAAGAAACTTTAGGTGGAATACCGATTGAATATATTAATACAACTCACAGTGCTGGAACAAGTGCATCAGGTTCAACATCTGGTGCCAAGATTATGTCAGATATAGATGAATATTTAATTACAATACCAGATGCCACATGGCCAGCCAGAGTAGATGGAACAGCTACAACTCCTAACTATGGAACAGATGCATCTCCACAGATGGTAGAAAATACATCTGGAGGTGGAGAGTCAGTCACAGCTACACAAAATGCATATTTTGACATAATACATACAGCAATACCTAGTATTGAATTACCAAACACAGCAATTACAAGTACCTTTAAAGCATCAAGTGCAACAGCAGCTACTTATTTAGCTAGTCCAACAGATTCTTATGCAAAAGATTCTAGTTCAACAACCATTACATTAAATGATAATAACCAGTTGATTACACCAAAGTTAGTAGCATCTGGAATAAATGAATCAAGTGAAATGGGTAGTGCTAAAAGTTTTGAAGTACTTTGTCAATTAAGTTCTACAGCAAACAATGTTTCTCCTGTATTAGATGTTGATTCATTGGGAGCAATAATGATACAAAACAGAATTAATAAGATAGATTCAACAACAGACATAGAAGCAGGTGCTTATGTATCATCAACAGAATCAAAAGGTGATAGTAACGCAGCAATCTATATGACTAAAAAAGTTCAATTAGAGAATGTAGCTAATGCTATACACATAATGTTTGATGGATACAAAATTCCAAATGCTACAACTGATCCTAGTATAGATGTTTATTATAAAGTAGCAGGAACAGATACAAGTTCACCATTTGATGAATTAGGTTGGAAATTAGGCACAATAAAGAAAGCAGTTCAACCAGATGCATCAGGTTTTAGAGAGCACCTTTATGAAATAGAAGGGTTAGATGATTTTAATACCTTCTCAATTAAAATGGTTTTACAATCTATTGATAGTGCTAATCCACCATTAGTAGAAAACTTTAGAGCAATAGCGTTGAGTACATAATGAGTAAGATAGAAGGACATAGTGATTTAATGAGAGATGATAAGAATTCAGCTATTATCAATAACGATAGAACAGGATTTTTACAAGCACGAAGAGCTAAACAATTAAGAGAGACACAAAAAAGTGAAATAAATACTCTTAAAGATGAAATTAACGAAATTAAAGATTCATTATTACAGATTAACGAGAGAATGAAATGGCAAGAACAGTAGATACAAGCTCAACTTTTGAGAACTGGAGACAGAATTATAACGATCTAGCAAGTGATGTTGGTGGATTAGGTAGTCTAACTACTGCAGATAAATCAAGTGTAGTAAATGCAATTAACTACATCATGGATCAATATTTTTATTTCCAAGACTTTGAATTTGACGGCAGTGATGGAGCTACATCAAATACAGTATTCTCTGGAACAGACAATGCTGGGAATACTTTCGCATATTCAGCGGGTAAATTATTAGTATTTAAAAATGGATTATTGCTTAGATCAGGTACAGACTACACTGCAGTAAATGGAACATCAGTTACATTAGCATCAAGTGCTAATAATGCTGATATTGTTCGTATGAGTGTATTCACAGGTTCGTATGAAAATGTAGGTGCCGCTAGTTCTGCAACATCAAATCAATGGATTTTAGCTGGTTCAACAATTTATAATCAGAATATAGGTGGTGTTGTAATAAATGCAGATTCAACAATCACAACAACTTTAGGTGTAGCAGATTCAATTCAACTTCAAGGTAATACATACGCTAATGGAAGTATTTACCTTAATGCACAAAACGATTTAAGATTTCAAGATTCAGATAGTTCACATTATGCTGCTATACAAGCTCCAGCAACAATATCTGCTAATTACACATTAACACTACCCGCAGATGATGGTACAAGTGGTCAGACATTATCAACCGATGGAAATGGTGTTTTAACATGGTCATCAGCTACAGCAACAGATGTAAATGTAGTAGCAAACAATTCAGCCAATGAAACAGTATATCCTGTCTTTGTAGACGGAGCTACTGGTAGTCAAGGTGTAGAATCAGACACAGGATTAACATATAATCCAAGTTCAGGAACATTAACTTCAACAGTATTTGTCGGAGCATTAACAGGAAATTCTTCAACAGCAACAACATTAGCTAGTAATAGAAATTTCTCACTAACAGGTAATGTTACAGCATCAGCAATAGCATTCAATGGTTCAGGTGCAGTAGCACTTTCAACTACTCTAGCTAATGATGTAGTCAACAGTCAACATTATGTAGACGGAAGTATTGACACAGCTCATATAGCTGATTCACAAATAACACAAGCCAAGATGGCCGCAAATGCTGTAGATGCAGCAGTTATTGTTGACAATTCAGTAGGGGCTGCAGAATTAAATGTATCTGGTAATGGTTCAGCGACTCAAGCATTATTATCTGATGGAGATGGTACTTTCAGTTGGGGATCTAGTGGTCATACAACAGAAGAACTTCAAGATATAATCGGTGCTATGTTCTCAGGTAATACTGAAACAAGAATTAGTGCTACTTATCAAGATGGCGACGGAACAATAGATTTAGTTGTTGATGATATGACAGCTAATACAACTTATAGTGTTGGAGATGGTGGGTTAACACAAAATAACTTTACAAATGCAGATCATTCTAAATTAGATGGTATAGCAGATAATGCAACAGCAAATGTTGGTGATATCACAGGAGTAACAGCAGGAACAGGAATGTCAGGTGGTGGAACATCTGGAACAGTTACACTTAATTGTTCTATAACTAATAATAATCAATTATCGAATGGTGCTGGTTATACAACAAATACAGGTACAACTACAGCATCTAATTCACAAACATTTACAAATAAAACTTGGAACGGTGCATCAATAGCTCAAGGATATTTAACAGGTCAAAGTGGAACAAACACTGGTGACCAAACATCCGTTTCAGGAAGTTCAGGTTCATGTACAGGTCTTTCAGCAACTGCAACAGCACTTGCTACAGCAAGAACGATAGGTGGAACATCCTTTGATGGTACTGCAAATATAGCGGTTGCTTTATCGGCAACTACAACTGCACTTGCGACTTCAAGAACAATTGGTGGAGTTGCGTTTGATGGTACTGCAAACATTACATTGCCGGGTGTTAATTCAGCAGGTAATCAGAATACATCAGGAACAGCAGCTGGACTATCAGGAAGTCCAACAGTTGATCTTAACAACTTAACCTGTGATCAGATTGGTGTAAATGTTGCTGTAAATGGAACTGATGGAAGAATTGATGCTGGAAACGATATTGTAGCATTTAGTTCATCAGATATGACATTAAAAGAAAATATAAACCCAATATCAAATGCATTAGATAAAGTATTATCTTTAGGTGGATATACTTTTGATTGGAAGAAAGAAAGAGAAAAAGAACATGGATATTCAGGTTCAGATATTGGAGTATTAGCACAAGAAGTAGAAGATGTACTTCCAACAGCAGTTAGAGATAATTGTTATGGTAATAAATCAGTAAGGTATGAAAAACTTATTCCATTACTGGTTCAATCAATTAAGGAGCTAAAATCAGAATTAGATGAGTTAAAATCTTCTAATTCATAAATAGTATTAAAGAGAATGGCAGCAGTATCTAATTTTTATATTGATCAGGGAGCAGATTTCTCCACAACTTTGAGTTTGACTGATTCAAATAGTGATATCTTGAATTTAACAGGATATACAGGTTTGGGTCAAATGAGGAAAACTTTTGGGTCAAGTACGATAGCTGCAACATTTACTTTAGCGTTAACAGCGGCCACTGGACAAGTAACTGTAACATTAACGGATGTACAGACTGCAGCTTTAACGAGCGGAAGATATGTTTATGATATTTTATTAACAGATTCTTCCGGAGATAAAACAAGAATTTTAGAAGGACATGCAACAGTAACACCAAGCGTAAGTAGATCATAATGGCGAATATAACAGTAAAAGTAAATCCAGTTACAACAAGTAAAGTTAAACAGATAGCTATAGGTCAAGTTGCTGGTGAAAACTTTGAATTGAATGACCTTAAAAATGTAGATACAACCACAGTAACTCCGAGTGCAGGAGATTGTTTAGTATATGATCCGTCAACATCTAAATACGAAGCTTCTTCTGGAATAGATGGTGGATATTACGGATAGGAAAAAATAAATGTCAACAATAATTCAGATTAAAAGAAATTCCGGAACTACAGCTCCAAGTACGAGTGATTTAGTTATCGGAGAAATGGCTTATGCCTACGATGCATCAAATGATGGAGCATCAGGTAAGTTATACATAGAAGCAGTCAATAGTTCATCGGCTGCAGATATTCACCTTATTGGTGGTAAATACTATACAGATTTATTAGACCATACAAAAGGTACAGTAACAGCAAACAGTGCGATACTAACAGACGGAAGTTCAAAAATTGATGTCTTAAATGTTGACAATACGACAATCAATGGTAATGACATATCTACAACAGATTCAAATGGCAATTTAACACTTACACCTAATGGCACTGGAATGGTTGTCATTAACAAAACAGACGGATTCAAAGTTCCAGTAGGAACAACAGCTCAGAGATTAGGTTCTCCAGCAACAGGACAATTAAGATATAACTCAACAACTTCTCAATTTGAAGGATACGCAGCTTCTTCATGGGGATCACTAGGTGGAGTTATTGATGTTGACCAAGACACAAAAATTACAGCAGAAAGTGCAGCAGGACAAGACGAAGATGTTCTAACTTTCTTCACATCAGGTACAGCTCAAGTAGTTATAGCAGACGGAGCATTAAAACCTGTCACAGATAACGACATTGACTTAGGAACAAGTTCATTAGAATTCAAAGATGCTTTCTTTGATGGAACAGTTACTTCTGATGCCTTTGCCGGACCATTAACAGGTAATGTAGCCGGTGATCTTACAGGAACAGTTATAACAGCTGCTCAAGGAAATATAACAAGTTTAGGTACACTAACATCATTAACAGTTGATGATGTAGCAATAAATGGAAAAGTTGTCACCATGACTGGCTCTAGTGGTGATACAGCTACATTAACAGTAGGTACTAACGGAACATTAGATATAACAACAGTTGATACAGCAGCTGCTGCAGCCAACATGACACTTACTGCAGACGGAACTTTTGAAGCAGTTGGTTCTACAATAACATTAGATTCAGGTGGAGCTATTAATTTAGAACCCGCATCTGGATCAGCAATCTTATTAGACGGAACAATTAGTGTAGACGCGGGTGTAGTAACAGGTGCTACAAGTATTACATCAACAGCATTCGTAGGAACATTAAGTACAGCAGCTCAAGGAAATGTAACAAGTTTAGGTACTTTATCAGCATTAACAGTTGATGATGTCGCGATAGACGGTAAAGTAATTACCATGACTGGTTCTACTAGTGATACAGCAGTAATGACTGTAGGTACCAATGGTACATTAAGTATCGTCACAACAGACGATGCAGCTGCCGCGGCCAATATTCAAATAACAGCTGATGGTACAGTAGATATTGACTCAGCAGGAGCCTTAACTTTAGACTCTGGAGCAGCAATCAATCTTGAGCCCGCAGCCGGATCGGCAATCTTATTAGATGGTACGATTAGTGTAGACGCTGGAGTAGTCACAGGGGCAACTTCAATTACATCTACAGCATTTGTAGGAGCTTTAACAGGTAATGTAACAGGTAATGCTTCAGGAACAGCTTTAACTGTAACTCAAGCAGCACAATCAGCAATAACAAGTCTTGGTACATTAACTATTCTAAATGTAGACAATCTTAGATTAGATGCTAATGCTATAACCTCTACTAATTCTAATGGCGACATTAGTATTAATCCTAATGGAACAGGTAATGTAGCAATAGGTTCTGATACACTTTCAGTCACAGGAGCAGATGGAGAATCAGCTTCTTTATTCTTAATAGCAGATAATTCAGATGATGCTTCAGATGATTGGTCAGTAGTAGCTAATACAGGTGGAACATTAACAATAGGTAATGACATTGCATCAGCTGGTACACAAGTAGCTCATGTTACTATCACGCCACATGCAACAGTAGCTAGTTCAACATTCGCATTAGCGGGTGCATTAACAGTAGCCGGAGCAACAACATTCTCAGGTGCAGTGGACATGGGTTCACAAGCAACTACTAATGTTAATATAGATTCAGGTGCGATTGACGGAGTTACATTAGGAACAAACAGTGCTATTACTAATGCACAAATTGATAATATAAACATTAATGGTAATACAGTATCATCTACAGATTCAAATGGAAATGTTATATTAGCACCAAATGGAACAGGAAATGTAGTAGCTAATACAGATACATTATCCATTTCAGCAACAGAAGGTGAAGCAGCAAGTATTCTTCTTCAAACAGATGAAGGTGATGATAATGGAGATGACTGGACAATCAGTAATTCTACTGCCAATGTTCTTTCATTTACTAACGATGCATCAGGTTCAGCAGTATCACATTTTCAAATTACACCAAATTCAACAGTAGCTAGTTCAACAGCAGCTTTCCCAGGTCATGTTACAGTAGCAGGTAATTTAACAATTACAGGTGCTACAACTACAACATCATCAACAAATACAACTATAGCTGATAAATTAGTTGAATTAGGAACAGGTTCTTCTGGTTCAGCATCAGGAGATGTAGGTCATATCTTTGAAAGAGGAGATGATGCTAATGTATTTATCGGTTGGGACGAATCAGCTGACACATTCATAGCAGCTACAGGAACATTTACTGGTTCAACAACAGGTAATTTATCATTAGCAGGATATGCAGCAGCCAAGTTCGGTTCACTAACATTAACAACTGATTTAGCAGTAGCCGAAGGTGGAACAGGAGCATCATCATTTACTGATAATGGTATCATGTTTGGTAATGGTGCAAGTGCGTTATCAGTTACAGCAGCACCTGGAAGTTCTCCAGAAACCGCATCATATCAAATTCTTACAGCCAATTCAAGTGGCGTTCCTAAATGGACAACAACTATAGACGGTGGTACATACTAACTGTTATAAATAGTATTATACGAAAAGAGTTATATAACTCTAATTAACATATATAAAGACTCTATATAGAGTTAAGTGATTGAACATAGTCTAAATAGGCAGGAACAATGGCAACAAATATCCAATTAAAACGCTCCGCTTCAGCTGGAGCAGCACCAGGTACAGGTGATCTTGAATTAGGAGAGTTAGCACTCAATACCTACGACGGAAAAATGTACATGAAGAAAACCGTTTCAGGTACTTCATCAATCGTAGAACTCTCAGGAACACAAGCAGCAACATCATCAGCATTTGCTCACACAACATACAAATTCGTAGCTTCAGGTAGTACAACTACATTCACAGGTTCAGACGCTGATAGTCAAACATTAGCATATACAGCTGGACAAATTCAAGTATTTTTAAATGGTGTCTTATTAGATGTCGCAGATTATACTGCATCTAATGGAACTTCTGTAGTATTAGGATCAGCGACAGGTTCAGGTTCTATACTTCTTGTTACATCTTTTGAAGGAACAAATCCTTTTGATTATTTCAAATACACAGCATCAAATGCTCAAACATCATTCTCTGGAAATGACGCGAATTCAGAAAGTTTAATTTATACAGTAGGAAATATACAAGTATATCTTAATGGTGTATTGTTAGATGCATCGGACTACACAGCTACGAATGGAACTGCAGTAGTTCTAGGTTCAGGAGCAGCATCAGGTGATATTTTAACTATTTGGGAGTTCAATGAAACAGCTCTTACACAATTATCTGCAGATACTTCTCCACAACTAGCTGGTGATTTAGATGTAGTTACTTACGATATAGTATCAACATCTAATAGAGACATTGATATTGTTCCACATGGAACAGGAGATGTAACTCTACAAACAGACACAGTTACATTAGGTTCTAGTGGAGAAAATGTAACAGTATCAACAAGTGGTACAGGAGATTTAACTCTTAACACAAATAGTGGTTCAAGTTCAGGTTCTATAGCAATAGCTGACGGAGCAAATGCTAACATAACATTGACACCAAATGGTTCAGGAAAAATTGTTTTAGATAATCATTCATGGCCTAATTCAGATGGTTCAGCTGATCAAGTTTTAGTTACAAATGGTTCAGGTGTTTTATCTTTCTCAACAATCAGTTCAGATTCAATTACAGATGCTGATGGTAATACTAAAATTCAAGTAGAAGAAAGTTCAGATGAGAATATCATACGATTTGATATTGCTGGTACAGAACAAATAGTATTAGCAGATGGTGTATTAAAACCCACAACAGACAACGATATAGATTTAGGAACATCATCTTTAGAATTTAAAGATGCTTTCTTTGACGGCACAGTAACTTCCGATGCTTTCGCAGGACCATTAACAGGAGATGTAATAGGAGATGTAACAGGAAATGTTACAGGTAATACTTCTGGAACAGCCGCTACAGTAACTACAGCAGCACAAACAAACATTACTTCATTAGGTTCATTAACTGGATTAGATGTTAATGGTGCAGTAACTATAAACGATAATCTTTCACTAGATGGAAGTAATAAAGAATTAAGATTTTATGAAGGAGCTAACTATGTAGGATTTGAAGCACCAGCTTTAAGTGCTGATCAAATTTGGGTTCTTCCAACAGCTGATGGTTCAGCTAATCAAACATTAAAGACAGATGGTTCAGGAACTTTATCTTGGGCAACAGCGGCATCAGCTGTCTCAAACTTAACAGATGTAACATTAACTTCAATAACAAGTGGAGATATGTTAAGATATAATGGTTCTGCTTGGGTTAATCAAGCCACAGCAGCCTATCCAGTTCTTAATACAATGACTGGAGATAATTCAGACACAACTTTAACATTAACAAGAGCTCCATTACATGAGAACGCGGTTCAAGTATATTGGGACGGAGTATATCAACATAAAGATAATTGGGCAGTAAGTGGAACAACTCTTACATTTGCTACTGCACCACCAACAGGTGTTAAAGTAGAAGCTGTTACAGGATCACAAACAAATATGTTGTATGGACATGATGTAACTGTTGATAAAATGACTGGAGATAATTCAGACACAACATTAACATTAAGTGTAACACCTTCAAACGAAAATCACACAAACATATTTTTTGATGGTGTTTATCAGAGTAAAGACAATTATACTGTAAGTGGAACAACTGTTACTTTCTCTACAGCACCCCCAACAGGTGTTTTAGTTGAAGCAATGTCTAATCAGGCTGTAGCAGTTGGAACAGCTACAGGTATAGCAGCTTCAGCAGTAACAGGATTAACAGAAGTTACGGCAGCAGATGCAGACCATGTAATGATATATGATGCATCAGGTTCAGCATTAAAGAAATCTTTAGTATCAGATTTAGTTCAAACAAGTGAAGAAATAGCTGATATTGTAGGAGCTATGGTTTCTTCAAACACAGAAAGCGGAATTACAGTAGCATATCAAGACGGAGATAATACTCTAGACTTTACAGTTGGAACACTTAACCAAGACACAACAGGCCTTGCGGGAACAGCTACAGCGTTAGCGACTGCAAGAACTATTGGTGGAACATCTTTTGATGGAACTGCGAATATAGCAGTGGCCACAGCTACAGAAGGAACAAATGTTACAGTTAGTGCCAATAACTCTACAGACGAAACAGTTTATCCAACTTTTGTAGATGGAGCAACAGGTACACAAGGAATAGAAACAGACACAGGATTAACATATAATCCAAGCACAGGTGTAATAACAGCTACACAATTTACAGGAAATGTGACAGGAAATGTCACAGGAAACGCTTCAGGTACTGCAGCTACAGTAACTACAGCAGCACAAACAAACATAACAAGTTTAGGCACTCTTACAGGATTAACAGGTGGAACAGGTGATTTTAATTGGGATTCAAATACTTTAGTAGTTGATTCTTCAGCAAGTATGGTTGGTATAGGAACTTCAAGTCCTGGTGGGTTATTAGAAACTTATAATGGTACTGATAATACTAAACATTGGAGAATACACAGACCAGGAACAGCAGAATTTGGAATAGGTGTTGCAGGTAGTTATTTACATATATCAGATAGTTCTTCAATGCCTAGTGGTTCTTCAAAAGGAATTTATATGAAGTTTAATACTGGAGAAGTTGGAATAGGAGTGCCTGTTCCAACAACACATTTTTCAGTAGCTAAATCAGCAAATATAACACAAGTAGCTTTAACATCAAGTTCAGCCGCAGTAGCTTGGGATGCAAAGGCGGCGGCTAACGCTTATCATCTAACAACAGAAAATACAACCTTCTCAGCACCTTCAAATGCTGTAGAAGGAGCAATCATATCAGTAGAGATAGCACAAGGTGGAACAGCAAGAACAATAGCGTGGAATACAGTCTTTGAGTTCGCAGCATCAACAGCACCAACTATAACTGCGACAGCAAGTAAAACAGACATACTTTCATTTAGATATAATGGTTCTGTTTGGCAAGAGATAGGTAGAGTCCAAAATATGGCTCAAACTTAATAGGTGATTAAATTATGGCGTTTTTAGATAGAGCAGCGAATAGAGGTAGTATATCTACAGGATCTTATCAGATTGATTATTCTTTGAAACTAGAAGCTGATAATTCTGAATATTTAGGAACTGGTAATATTTCCACTACTCCAACTGATGCAAAAATAGGAACATATTCTTGTTGGGTAAAAAGAACTGAACTAGGTACAAACTATCTTTTTGTAACTGGTAATTCAGCTAGATACTCTAGAATCTTTTTTAATTCTGATGATAAAATACAGTTATACGCAGGAGACAGTAGTTGGAATAGTGTACAACCTATAACTAATGCTGTTTATAGAGATACAGCAGCTTGGTATCATATCGTATTAAGAATTGACACAACAGATGGAACAGCTGCGAATAGATTAAGATTATATGTAAATGGAGTTGAGCAAACTTGGGGAACTGCTCCTAATATTAATCAAAATGCTACTCCAACATTACTAGAGGCTTTTGGTAGTCCTGGTTATCATGCATGGGGAAGAGCTTTAACTCCAAATTGGTCAACAAATGATTACTTTAGTGGTTATTTAGCAGAAGTACATTATGTAGATGGACAAAGTTTAGCACCAACAGAATTTGGTGAGTTTGATAGTGACAGTGGTATTTGGAAACCAATAGAATACGAAGGTACTTATGGAACTGTTGGCTATTATCTGGATTTTGCAGATGCCGATAATCTTGGAGATAATGAGTCAGGCACAAGCCTTCCTGATTTTACTGAAAACAACATAGCTGCTATCGATCAATCTACAGATACACCTACTAATAATTTTTGTACTCTTAGTCCTCTGTGGAACTTTACAAATAATCCTACTATAACTGAGGGTGGTACTAAATCGGCTCCTTCAAATGCTTGGAGTGGTGCTAAAGCTACTATGGGTTTATCTTCTGGTAAATGGTATTGGGAATGGAAAGCATCTTCTCAAGGTAACTATATGGGTGTTCAAACAGACGGAGAAGATAATATTCATAGCGGTAATGCACAAAATAATCAAATGGGAGCTTTCTTTGTTCATGACGGAGAATTTAAAATTTATGATGCTGATTCAACTAGTGGTAGAAATGATGTTGATATTGATTACGCAGCATTTAATTCAGCTCATATCTTCGCGTGTGCATTAGATATGGATAATAACAGAATATCTTTTTATCAAAACGGAACTATAATTCCAGACAGTGCTGGTGGAAGAGCGAATGCTCCCGGAAACTATGATTTAGATGGATTATCTGATAAAACAGTTTTTCCAACAGCTGCTCAATATGATGTAACTTTTGAATGGAACTTTGGTGGTTGTACGGCCTTTTCAATATCAAGTGCTCAATCAGACGAGAATGGATATGGTACTTTCGAACATGCTCCACCCAGTGGTTATTTAGCTATTTGTACAAAGAATTTAGCGGAGAACGGAGGATAAGATGGCTAATTATACAGCAGTAGACGATTCATCAGCACATTTTCAAGCCACTACTTATACGGGTACTGGTACAAGTACAACTGTAACTAATGGTGGTAATTCAGATTTAAAACCAGATTTTCTTTGGATTAAAAACAGAGGTGCTGGTTATGGTTCTATGGTATTAAATTCTAGTGTAGGTATAAGTTATGCTCAAACTACAGATTTTAAAAATGCTAATGCTAATCCACCTTATATGGAATCTTCTAGTAATGCTGCTGAAAACAACAATCAGAAATGGATTGATACTGTAAACACAGATGGATTTACTTCTGGAGTATCAGAACATAGCCATTCAAATTCTGGTTCTACTTTTATAGCATGGCAGTGGAAAATGAATGGTGGTACAACATCTACTAATTCAGATGGAGATATTGATACAAAAGTACAAGTAAATGCAGCTGCTGGTCAGAGTATTGTAACTTATTCACCACCAAATGATACTGCACGAACTATAGGTCATGGTTTAGGAGCAGTTCCTAAATTAATTATAATAAGAGCTAGAAATAGAGTTGAAGATTGGCATTGGTTTCATTATTCAGCTGGCACTGGTGGTTGGAGAGGAAATCATGCAGAAGCACACAATGATAATACAGTATTAGGAGATACTTTACCAACTTCAAGTGTTTATAAATTAGGAACGGATTGGAGAATGAACGGAGCATATAATTATGTTGGACATTTCTTTGCTGATGTTCAAGGTTATAGTAAATTTGGAGCATACTATGGTAATGGTCAATATGATGGAACTTTTGTTTATACTGGTTTTAAACCCGCTTTAATAATACTTAAAGAAGAAGCTGGAACAGAACCATGGTTAATGTATGACACAGCAAGAAATCCATTTAATATAACAGATAAAAAATTAGGTCCTGCTCATGTAAGTGCTGAAAATGCTGTACCAGGAGGCGGAGACGCTGGGTATAATATGATTGATATATTGGGTAATGGTTTTAAATGTAGATCAAATAGTGGTGCAGCAAACGGTAGTGGAACAAGATATTGTTATGCCGCGTGGGCTGAAAACTCTTTAGTAACATCAGGTGGAACTCCTGGAACCGCAAGATAATAGGAGAAAAATTATGTGGGCAAAAGTAGAATCGGGTAGTGTAACAGAAATTTATACACGCCCAAAACAATTAACAATAGGAGATGTTCAATATCCTAAAAATATTTTTCAACTCTGGAGTAGTTCAGAATTAGAAGCTATTGGGATTTATGAAATCACTATAAACAGTACGAATTTAAAAGATCAAGAGTATTATAATAATACAGGTATAACATATACATATGCTAGTGGTGCAGTGACAGGAGCTTATAATACAGCAACAGCTAAATCATTAACAGATACAAGTGAAACAGTTGATGGTGTAACGACAACTGTATTAGGACTTAAAAGTGTTCATAAAAATAATATCAATTCAAAAGCTAGTGTTTTATTAACAAAACACGATTGGATGTCAATTAGAGAAGCAGAAGGTGGAACAGACATGCCAAGTAATATTAAAACTTGGAGAGCTGGTTTAAGAACAAAAGCTAACTCTATGTGTACAGCTGTAGATAACGCAGCGAATGTCGATGCTTTAGCAGCTTTGTATGTTTATAATTCAGATGATCCACCTACAAGACCTTTAGGTGAATTTCCGTCTGAACCAAGTTAAAAGACATAAATAACTATATGGAATTTGATAGTCATATCATATGGAACATAATACTAACATTAGTAATTGCTCCACTTGCTTGGTGGGTTCGTACCACCCATGATGAAATGCGAAGGCAGGATATATTATTAAACAAAACTAGAGAAGAAATAGCTAGAGATTATGTTTCAAAACGAGAACTAGAACAAGATTTAGGGCGTATTTTAAACGCCATTCAGAAATTAGACGAAAAATTAGACCGAATTCAAGAAGCTGCCGTAAAAGAATATAGACTTTAGTATTTCTATTTTATATAAATAGTAGTAACGAGGAAATAATTTATGGCAACACCTACAACAAAAGCAACACTTTTATCATACTGTAAACGCCAATTAGGTTATCCAGTTGTGGAAATCAATGTAGATGATGACCAAGCTGATGATATATTGGATGATGCATTACAGTATTTTGCAGAATACCATTATGATGGTTCTATCAGAGCGTATTTCAAACATCAAGTTACACAAGCAGAAATAGATATTCAAAGAGCGAATGCTAATGTGGTATCATCTTCAAGTGGTGGTTCTGACAGTGGAGCAACTACATGGCAAGAAGGAACTAATTACATTGAGTTGCCTGAATCAATCATGTCTGTCATTAAAATCTTTACAATGTCTGATAATACTACAAACAATATGTTTGATTTAAGGTATCAATTAAGATTAAACGATTTATATGATTTAACATCTACATCTATTTTGTATTATGAAATGGTACAACAACATTTAGGAATGTTAGATGATATACTTGTAGGACAACCGTTCATGCGACACAGTAAACACGGAAACAGATTATATATTGATATGGATTGGGAATCGCGTATCAATAAAAATGAATATATTGTAATAGAATGTATTAGAAAACAAGACCCAACTACATATACAGATATTTACAATGATGTATGGTTAAAGAAATACTGTACAGCTAAATTAAAATTACAATGGGGTCAGAATTTAATTAAATTTGATGGAATTCAAATGCCAGGTGGAGTTACACTTAATGGAAGGCAACTAGTTGATGATGCTAAAGAAGAAATTAGAGAATTAGAAGAAGAAGTCAGATTAGGATTTGAATTACCAGCACTAGATATAATAGGATAAGATATGGCAATAACGAAACCAACTAGAAATATGTTGAGTACAGGAGTTTCAGACTCTAGTGATAGTACATTCTTAACAGCTGACAGTTCAGAGAATGCTACATTCGCTGGTAATCTAATAGTAACAGGAAATTTAACTGTATCAGGAACACAAACAGTTGTTTCATCAACAGTAGAAACACATGCTGACCCATTAATCGAACTTAACACAGGAGCAGGTTCTAATTCTAATGATTTAGGATTTGTATTCGAAAGAGGTTCGACAGGAGACAATGCTGCTCTTATTTGGGACGAATCAGCTGATGTATTTGTAGTAGGAACAACTACAGCAACAGGAACTTCAACAGGTAATATGTCAATAACTGCGACAGGATTTACTGCCGCGGCTATAACAGGAACAACAGGAACATTTAGTGGTGAAGTTTCAGCAGGAACATTAGACATTGGTGGTACAAATATAACAAGTACTGCAGCAGAGATAAATTTACTAGATGCATTAGATAGAGGTTCTATTCTTTATGGTAATGCTAGTGGAGTAACAACTGTTTTAGGACAAGGTTCAGCTGATCAAGTATTAACATCAGATGGAACAGATATAAGTTGGGAAGATGCAGGTGGAGTATCATCACTTGATGGTTTATCAGATGCTGTATCAGGCATAAGTAATTTTACAAGATCATTAATTCTAGGACATCAATCTACAGGAACATTAAGTAGTGCAACTGATAATGTTGGGGTAGGTAATGCTGTTTTTGCGAGTTTAACATCAGGTATTAATAGTGTTGCTATTGGTTCATTGGCTTTAGATGCTCAGACCGGACCAGGCTATAATACAGCTGTTGGTTATGCTGCTTTATCAACAATTAGTAGTGGATATAATTGCGTAGCTGTTGGTAGTACAGCAGGTCAATTAAATACGGCAAATAATCTTGTGGCTATTGGAGCTAATTGTTTAGATGCTAATAGTTCAGGGGCGGAGAACACAGCTGTTGGCTCTCATGCTCTAACTGTAAATCAAACAGGTGGAAATCTAGTAGCAATTGGTTACATGGCTTTAGGTGCTAATACAGCCAGTAGTAACACAGCAGTAGGTACGAATGCTTTAGCAGCAAATATTGGAGGTACACCAAATACTGCAATAGGAATGAATTCTATGCAGGCAAACACTACAGGCACTAACAACACAGCTTTGGGTTATGGGTCTATGTATACTCAAACAAATGGTAATCGTAATACGGCTGTGGGTGATGGAGCATTGTACTGGAATCAATCAGGAAGTTGGAATGTGGCAATTGGTAGTCTTGCACTACAGCAAAACACCACAGGTAATTACAATACTGCAGTTGGTTACGAAACCATGGATGCAAATACCGAAGCACATAATAACACCGCAGTTGGTTATGCAGCTTTAGGAGCATGCAGCACAGGTGAAAATAATGTCGCGATTGGTTACCAAGCAATGGATGCTTGTCAAGATGGCGGTGCTAATGTTGGTATAGGTAAAGATGCTCTTGGTGATTTAACATCAGGAAGTGAAAATGTTGGTGTAGGTTGGACTGCAGGTGGTGATATTACTTCTGCTAGATTCTGTACTGCTGTAGGTAGACAGGCATTAAGAATGAATGAAACAACCGAATATTTAACAGCAGTTGGGTACTCAGCAATGCGAAGTACCACAGGAGCAAATAATACAGCTTTTGGTTCTCATGCACTTTATGCCAATACCACAGGAACAGAAAATACTGCAGTGGGTAAAGGTGCTATGCAGAATAATGAATCTGGTTCTTTTAATACGGCTGTTGGTTGGAGTGCTATGAGTGGGACCAACGCAGGTCATGCACGAAATGTTGCAGTGGGTTATCAAGCTTTAAATGGTATGACTAATGGATCATATAATGTTGGAATTGGTATGACTGCAGGATCAAGTTTAACGACAGGTGCAAGGAATGTTATACTAGGATATGGTGCTCAAGCATCAGCGGTAGGTTCAAATGACCAAATAGTTTTAGGTAAAGATGTAACAGGTGGTGGTAATTCAACTTTTGTTTTTGGTAGTGGTGGTTATGATACAAAATGTGATTTTAACTCTACTACATGGTCTAACCCCTCTGATATTAGATTAAAAGAAGATATACAAGATGAAGTAATTGGATTAGATTTTATTAATGAATTAAGACCTGTCACTTTCCTTTGGAAAAAAGAAAAAGACATACCAGAAACATTTAAAGCTTATAAAGAAGGCTCTGAAGAAAGAGGTGCAAATGGTAAATATAATCATGGTTTTATTGCTCAAGAAGTTAAAGAAGTAATAGACAAATATTCCTTTAAAGAAGGATTTGGTTTGTGGAGCGAAGATGAATCTGATGGAAAACAAAGAGTTGGAGAAACAGCTTTATTGCCTATGATGGTTAAAGCACTACAAGAATTAAGTCAAGATTTAGCAAATAGAAATCAAGAAATATCAGATTTAGAACAAAGAATACATGACATAGAGCAGAGGTTAATTTAATGGCATATACAAAAGTAACAGGCGGTTTAATAGGTTCAATAAGTGATTTGGACTTGACTAATGTAGGGGATATTGAATTAGACTCTATTACAGGTGATGGTGATACAAACACATCAATCACATTTAGTGGTTCAGATGTAATCACTATAGCAACAGGTGGATCTGGTAGATTAACAATAGGTGACGGAGCAATGTCTCCTGTCACAGACAATCAAATAGATTTAGGTACAAGTTCATTAAAGTACAAAGATGGATATATTGATGGAACTTTACATACTGATGCTATTAATTTAAATGGTACTGCATTAACAGCAGATGGAACAGAATTAAATTATGTTGATGGAGTAACATCAGCAATACAAACACAAATGGACACAAAGGCGTCCACAGCAAAATCTTGGGCCATGGCTACGGTTTTTGGATAAAATTAGGAGAAATATAAAATGGTAACACCAAATATAATAAGTACAGCGACAGTTAATGCATTTTGTGTTAATGGAGCAGTTACAACATCTAATCAAGATATTGTAGATGTAGCTGACGAATATGTTTACAAAATTAATACTATTATCATAGCAAATATAGATGGAACAAATGCAGCCACAGTAACGGTAAGTATAAGCACAGATAATGGTTCAAATTATCATGCTATAGCAAGTACTGTTTCTGTACCAGCAGATGCAACATTAGTAGTAATAGATAAGAATAGTGCATTATATTTAGACGAAACTGACTTATTAAGAGTAGTGGGATCAGCAAATAGTGATCTTACATATACAGTTTCAGGCGAAAAAATAACTGATTAATAAAGGAACATAACATGGCACACTTTGCAGAACTTAATTCAAGCAACGAAGTATTACGAGTAATCGTAGTATCTAATGATGATGTAGATGCTAATGGTGGTGATCAACATGCTGATGCAGAGACTTTTGTTACAACTATTGTTCCTTATGGAACAGGTGGAGTAGCTTGGAAACAATGTTCTTATAATAATAGTTTTAGAAAACAATATGCAGGCATTGGGTATACTTACGATTCATCAAAGAATAAATTTATAGCTCCCAAGCCATACGCATCATGGACTTTAAATAGTAGTAGTGATTGGGAAGCACCAGTCGATAAGCCTGATGATGGTAAAATATATGATTGGAACGAAACAGACAGACAATGGGACGAGGTAACTAATGGCTAGTTTAAATGGCGGAATAATAGGTAAATATAATGTACCAGTGGATAATGGTCAAGCTGAGGTCATAACTACATTTAATTCAAGTGGTACTCTTACAACAGCCGCACAAACAACCTCACTTGAATATTTAGTTATTGCTGGTGGCGGTGGTGGAGGAAGTACTGTTTCTGGTGGAGGCGGAGCAGGAGGATATAGGACAGCTAGTGGTTTCTCTGTTTCAGCATCAACAGATTACTCAATTACTGTAGGTGCAGGCGGAGTTGGAAGTGCTGCAGGAAATAGTTCTTCAATGAATGGTTCAAATTCAGTTTTTTCTACAGTAACTTCTACAGGTGGTGGATATGGATCAGGGTTTCAAGGTGGAGGTGCTGATGGTGGCTCTGGCGGTGGTGTTGGTGGTAGAAATGGTTACGCAAACACTTTAGGAGGCGGTGCTGCATCACCTTCTGGTCAAGGTAATGCTGGCGGCGGTCGAGGTGGCGGTGGAGCTAACGCACTTGGCGGTGGCGGCGGCGGAGGTGGTGCTGGTGCAGCTGGTGGTCATAGCAGGAATGAAATGAGTTCTAATGATTATAAAGATGGTGGTCACGGAGGTGCTGGTTTAGCTTCTTCAATCACAGGTTCATCTGTAACAAGAGCAGGTGGAGGCGGTGGCGGTGGCGATAGTAATGGTTTAAGCGGAGATCCTGGAACTGGCGGTGGTGGTCAGGGTGGCGGTTCAGATATTGGTACAGATACAGCAGGAACTGCAAACACAGGTGGCGGTGGTGGAGGCTGTCGTTCAGCTGACGCAGCTGGCAGTGCTGGTGGTTCTGGAGTAGTTATCATTAAACAACCCGCAATAGTTGATATACAAAACACTTCTGGTGTGTGGACTATGAACGCTGTTTATAATGCTAGAGTAGGAGACAACTGGACTTCATAAGGAAAATAATATGACAACAAGAAATAGAGAATTAGCTGGAATAATAGACGATAGTGGCAACATAATTGCCGGTGGTAATCTTACTGTATCTGGAACAACAACAACTGTTTCATCAACAGTAGAAACACACGCAGACCCTTTAATAGAACTCAATACGGGTGCTGGTTCAAATTCAAATGATTTAGGATTTGTATTTGAACGAGGATCAACAGGAGATAATGCTTGTTTAATATGGGACGAATCAAATGATGTATTTGCAGTAGGAACAACTACAGCAACTGGTACATCAACAGGTAATATGTCATTCACAGCTGCTGGCCTTACTGCTGCAGTAGGAACATTTAGTTCATTAGATATATCAGGTAATGCTGATATTGACGGAACTTTAGAAGCTGATGTAATTACAGTAGATGGTACAGCATTAAATGAATATATAGCAGACACAGTTGGAGCTATGGTAGGTTCTAACACAGAGACAAATATTGCAGTTACTTACGAAGATGGAGATAATACTCTAGACTTTGTAATAGGAACATTAAATCAAGACACAACAGGAACAGCAGACAATATTACAATAACTGCAAATAACTCTACAGACGAAACAGTATATCCGATCTTTGTTGACGGAACTTCTGGTTCACAAGGTGCAGAAAGTGATTCAGGATTAACATATAATCCTTCAAGTGGTTTATTAACTATTGCAGGTGAACTAGATGCTGGAAGTTTAGATATATCAGGTAACGCAGATATAGACGGAACTTTAGAAACAGATAATTTAACAGTCGGTGGTGCACAAGGTTCTGACGGACAAGTATTAACTTCTACAGGAAGTGGAGTTGCTTGGGAAGATGCAGCAAGTAGTACAGCTAATGTAACCTTTACTGGATTAACAAAATTTGATCAATATGGTAGTGCAGCAGGTCATGGAAGAATTGAGTTTGGGAATAGTGGAGAACCTTATATTCAGGGTATTGACACAGGCAATGGTGGTTCTGGAGCTTATTTAAAATTTGGTATTAATGCAACTGATGTAATTTATATTAAGAATGATTTTAATGTTGGTATAGGAACTAATGCTCCAGTAGCAAAATTAGATATTGCAACTGCAGGTTCAACAGCAAAACCTTTAGCTATTAGAATTACAAATGCTGCTGCTACTAACTATGCTTGGGAAATATGGCGAGATAATACAGATGGAGATTTAAGATTTGGGGAAGAATTAGCTGGTACTGATACTACTAGAGTTACATTTGAATCAGGTGGACAAGTAGGTATAGGAACTACGAGTCCTGATGCTAGATTAGACATAGAAGGAATGGCAGCAGGAGAACAAGCATTATTAATCACCTCTCCAAGAAATGATGCTCTTTCAAATGGTCTTGCACGAATTAATATAACTGATGTTAATTGTCCATTTCACGGGTTACAGATTGATCATGCTGGAACAGGGAGTGCTCTTTATGTTAATGGAACAATAACAATTCCTAATTATGAGTCTGGTGGTGGACAAGGTACTGCAGGTACTATATCCCATAAAACCAACAACTATATGTATATAACAGGTGGAGCTGAAGCATTAGTATTAGGGGGTGCAACTGCATCTGAAAGTGGTCGTGGGACAATCAGAATTCCTGAAGGCAACAATGATATGGACTTTAGTATATCTGGTTTAGTTAGATTTAAGGTTAGATATGATTATGTAGATGTTGGTGGTACTACTGTAGATTATGGAAGATTAAATATAAAATCATCAGGTGCTTCACACATCAGAATGTGGGACGCAGGTTCAGGTAATACAATTCAACTACATACTCATAGTGTCAATCTAAGAATGGTTGATGTGCCTAATAACGACCCTTGTATTCAGTTTGAAGCTGATGGAGATATTGATATTGATGGTTCGTACTTAACAGGTGGTTTTGACTATGCTGAGTATTTTGAATCAACAGATGGAACAGCTATACCAGTAGGTACAACTGTTGTTCTGGTAAATGAAAAAGT
>Ga0206683_10000183_pt1 | contig 46495 bp, 44 predicted proteins | sample M280m12015metaG_FD_155483 | JGI IMG/M metagenome (GOLD analysis project Ga0206683, IMG submission 155483) | Ammonia-oxidizing marine archaeal communities from Monterey Bay, California, United States - M2 80m 12015 | ecosystem: Environmental > Aquatic > Marine > Intertidal zone | place: USA...
TGGGTTTTCTTCCATGGCGGCATCAAACTGGACTGCGGCAAGTTATGGAATAGGAATTCTTGTATCTCTATTACTCCCATCGCGAACACGAAGAGAAAACTTTTCTTTTATTTTCACTTGCATCCTTTTGGTTATTGTTGCATCTTTAATCGCAATCATGTTTCTACCGAGTTACATGATTCCCGTATCAGTAATGATCGCTGGTTCCAGATCAGCATTAATACCGTTAGTGATTCTTGCTCTCATGGAATCACCTAAATTGAACATCAAACAAATGGGAACTGCGTATGGTCTTTGGTTTGCAAGCGCTGAAATTGGTGGTGTTCTAGGACCAGTATCGGCAGGAAGAATGGCTGATTCAATGTTTGGATATGACGGAGTTTTGTGGTTGATGATCGCAGTTTGTCTAATGATGATTCTTTTGGCTTACGCTTTGCGTATGAGAACAGGAGGAAACAACTGACGTGTTAAAAAAAATAATTGCCAGAAATGACAAAGCAGATGAAAGAAATTCAAATCGAGCGTACTTAGGATTCGAAGGCGAAATCGGACGTGTACATGCGACTTCATCACCATCCTGGCCACAAAGAAACGATTCTCCCGAAGGAGCTCCAAACGTTCTTATAGTTCTATGCGATGATCTTGGTTTTTCAGATTTAGGTTCCTATGGTTCTGAGATTGACACACCTAATTTAGATGCTTTAGCCGCCGAAGGCCTTAGATATACAAATTTTCATGTAAACCCAATGTGTTCCCCCACACGAGCTTCTCTACTTACTGGTTTAAATTCTCACTTAGCTGGATTAGCAACAGTTTGTCATGCAGATCCTGGCTTTCCTGGTTATGCAGCATCAATTCGAAGTGACACTGCAACTTTGGCTGAGATTCTTTCAGACAATGGATGGGCAACCCTTATGGTCGGTAAGTGGCATTTAACCCCAGACAACACTCTTTCAGAAGCGGGGCCAAAAAATTCATGGCCTTGTCAACGAGGCTTTGACCGCTATTACGGAATACTTGATGGATTCACAAACTTTCATCAACCACATCGCTTGTATGAAGACAACCATGTAGTGCAAATTGATTCATATCCAGAAAACTATTTTTTTACCGATGATCTGACTGATAATGCATTGAACATGATCAGTCAAGTAAGAACAGGTCACCCAAAAAAACCGTGGTTTATGTATTTTTCCCACGGAGCTGTACATGCCCCCCTTCAAGCTCCTGTAAAAGATATAAAAAAATATGAAGGAATGTACAACAAGGGATGGGACCAAATCAGAGCGGAACGTTACGAGCGTCAGATTTCATCTGGCTTAATTCCTGAGGGCACAGTTTTGCCTCCAAGAAATAAGGAAGAGAACTATGCAGTAAGCCCGTGGGATGAGTTAAGCGATATGGAAAAGGAGACTTTTGCCCGTTATCAAGAGATTTATGCGGCAATGGTTGACAATGTCGACCAAAATTTTGGAAGGTTACGAAAAGAATTAGAAGCAATGGGAGAGTGGGAAAACACTTTAGTTATTTTTACTTCAGATAATGGGGCGAGTAGAGAAGGCTTGGATAATGGAACTTCAGCATATTTTAGAACCCTGATAAGTCAAGTTAGAGAGAATCCTCTTGATTCGGTAGAGGTTGACAATTCAAGGTTGAACCTATTGGGAGGTCCACAAACACTTGCTCATTATCCAAATGGTTGGGCGATGGCTTCTAACACTCCATTCCGCTTGTATAAAACAAACACCCATCAAGGAGGTCATCAGGTGCCCTTAATTATTTCAAAAGGCGATGGTTTAGATGATATGGGATCCCTAAGAAAGCAATATCAACATGTGACTGACCTCTTACCCACGATCCTCGAGATTCTTGAAGTTGAAATTCCACAAGAGCGAAAGGGTCAAAAGTTGGTACCGCCCAGTGGTAGCAGTTTTCTTGATTCTGTGAATTATGAAGAAGCTGAAAGCACTCACAGGTTGCAATACTACGAACAAGAAGGGCATAGGGGTATTTACCGAGATGGCTGGTCAGCAGTCACGTGTCATCAGAAAAGAACTTCATTTGAAGAAGATAAATGGGAGCTTTTCGAACTGTCAACCGATCCGACAGAAACGCTAGATCTGTCGGATAAACATCCCGAAGTTCTGGCTGAATTGAAAGAGATTTGGGAGCAAGAAGCTTGGGCAAACCAAGTATTTCCGCTTGATGAAGGTACAGGTCTAAAAAATATTTCCCGTCCACAATGGGAAGAAGAACTTGAACAACCTCAATCTTTCCTGCCTGACACGCCCACAGTGGAAAGATACAGATCTCTTAAGTTGATCAATTTCCGTTCTTTTGAAATCATCATTTCGCTCGATTACAAGAAAGGTGATGAGGGGATACTCGTGGCTCACGGTGACCAAGGAGGAGGTTATTCCATATACGTAGAAAACGGTGAGCTTTACCATGTGCATAATGGTTATGGAACTATGTCTGAGGTTCCGTGTGGTGAACTCGCAGAAGGTGTATCAGAAATAAAATTGACAGTTGAAGCAATGGGGGATTTGATATGGAATACGAAGATGCATGTGGATGGTTTTAAGGTTGCAGAGAATCATGATCTTCCCGTGTTGACAGCGATGGCTCCATTTGAAGGTATAGATGTTGGTATTGACAGGCGATCACCAGTTTCATGGTCCGTGTATGAAAGGCATGGAACTTTTCCTTACAACGGTATTTTAAGTTCGGTTACCTATGTTCCTGGAGAGTTAGCTCCCGATGCTGGCACGAGATGGATTGACTTACTAAAAGATTCTGGAGTCAAATATGAATAGTGCAAACAGGGGACATCTTGACATCAAAGATTTAGTAGATCCCAACCACACAGCCTTACTTCTGGTGGAGTGTCAAAACGGAGTTATAGGTGAAAAGTCTAGTTTTCCGGATCTTGCTGAAGTCTCAAAACATGTGATTCCTAATTTGGGAACACTTGCACAAGCGGCGCGAAATTCAAAAATAAAAGTAATTCATGGATTGGCAATGATAAGAAATGATGGATGGGGTTCTAATAACAACGCGAGACTCTTTGGAGCTGCTCGCCGATCACCTGTAAGGCAGCTACCTGATACTGAAGCAGTAGAACCGATAAAGGAAATAGGTTTCGATAAAGAACTAGATCTTCTCCTGCCTAGATTTCATGGCTTGTCGCCGACATCAGGTACAGAACTCGATGCTTTGCTGAGAAACGAAGAAGTTCGTACAGTAGTCGTAAGTGGAGTCTCTTTAAATGTTGCTATACAAAATTGCGTTTTTGATCTAATTAACAATGGCTATCAAGTTGTGGTCCCCATAGATGCTGTAGCAGGCGTTCCTATCGAATATGGAAAAGCTATTATCGAAAACACCCTTGCGGTTCTAGCAACACTGACTGATGTTGAATCATTAATAAAAGTTTGGTCTTAACAAAAATTCTTAGATCCGACTATCTTCTAGGTTTGTTTTTTTGAAAAATATTAAAAAGTAGAGAAAATCCGATCCCAACAAGAACCCCTCTTTCTACGTGAGGAGAAAGAGCTAGTGTCGCAATAAAAGTACTCCAAGTGATAAATCCTTCGGAGGGAGAGTGCCGAATTGAAAAGAAGAGTTTTTTTGGTCGAATGAGTCCGATTACTGCAGCTATGACCACAGCACCGAGGGTCGCTCTTGGTAGGCGATCTAAAATATTAGCGAAGGGTAAAAAAACACAAACTGAGACTCCAGTGATTAAGCCAGCCCACTTGCTTTGGGCACCTGAAAGTTTATTAAGTGAAGATCTGCTAAATGAACCTCCGACAGGTAATGCGCCTGAAAATGCAGAAGCCACATTTGCCAAGCCTTGACTTACAAATTCACGATTAGCGCTCCACCGCTGATTCTCTTGTGAAGCAAATATTCTCGAGATTGAAGCCGGTTCGGCAAAACCAATAAGAGCAATTACGACTCCTGATAGCAAAAGATCATTTATGGAACCCCAAGGCAATCCGAACCCAAGATCAGGCATGCCTGTCGGGATTTCACCCACAACAGGACCCTTGTAATCGCTCAAATGGCTATACATCGATCCCCCTACAAGTACAAAAAGTGCGCCGGGGAAAAGTCTGTGGATGTACTTACCAGCAATTACAAGAAAAATAGTTATCCCGGAGATCAGTAAAGATTCGATTTCCCAATTTTCAAAGTTATTTAAAGATCTATAAGCGCGATTTAAAGTTCCATTTACATCACTCTCATTTCCTATAGTTTTAGGGATTTGAGAAGCAATAATTAGTATTGCTGCTGCAGACGTGAAACCTGTTACTACTGGATCGTTCATGAGGTAAACTATTTTCCCCATTTTGAGAATTCCAAATAAGAGTCGCGAAATTCCAACTATTAAAGCTAGCAAGGCTGCAAGTTCCACGTAGTGTGTCGTGCCTGAATCAGCTAGTCCGTTCAAGGCTCCCAGAGTTAACAGGCTCGTAAGAGCTACAGGTCCTGTTTGCAGATAAGGAGATGAAGCCACAAAGGCTGCAAAAATTGGAGGTAAAATTGAAGCAAAAAGACCGATTTGTGGTGGTAGACCTGCGAGTTCTGCGTAAGCCATTGACTGAGGAATCAGCAATAAAGCGACACTTATTCCAGCTAAGACGTCTGCGAATGTTATGCAATGGTTATTTCGCTGTTTAGCGGTTGCTGTATCTTGCATTCAAAAACCATATGTCTTAAAAGTCTCAATGCGTATCTATTAGCTTCAAGTTTCTTCGATTAACTGCAAGTAGTGTCAAATATGTGAATAATTTGGATCCTTGGGTTTCGAGAAATGATATAGCAACTGACGACATCCCAATACTTCCTGCGGCAACCATGATTCTTTTGGATAATCGTCCAGACCTTCAGGTCTTGATGCTTTTAAGAAATGAAGCTTCCGGTTTTGTGGCAGGTCACACCATTTTTCCAGGCGGTGCTATTGAACAGAATGACAAAAGTTCTATGTGGGATGACCTAGTTTTAGGTTTAACGAGCAAGGAAGCAAATACGCAATTACGAACTGACGAAGCAAGATCCTTTTGGATTGCTGCAATTAGAGAAACCATTGAAGAGGTCGGCGTAGTGGTTGGAAGCCATGAAGACGAATTATTGGAAGATCGAAAATCTTTAGAAGACGGGACTGCAAATTTTTCGCAAATTATTACACAAAGGCAACTTTCTTTAGATCTGTCTGAAATTAAACCTATAAGCAGATGGATTACTCCAAAGGGAGGCTCTAGGCGGTACGACACTTATTTTTTTGTAGCTCAACCACTCAGTTCAGTCACGCCTCAAGTTGATGGCAAGGAAGCCGTTGAGGCTTTCTGGATCAGCCCGTCAGAAGCACTTCAGAAATGGGAATCAGGAGAGTTGACCATGATAAGTCCTACACTTGCAACACTTCAGCAATTGAACACATATAGAAATACAGGTGAAATTTTCTCAGCACTTGAGTCAAAGCCCTTACCCGAAAATATCAGAATTGTTGATGAATCAAAAGCCCTTCCATTATTTCCAAATGATGATAGCTACACAGCTTCTTATACATGGTCTGCCTTAGGGTGGACCTGGCTCCCAAAGAAGGATCAATAGAATGTTATTTGTCTTAGAGTTTTTGATTATTCAACTCAGAAAAACGAACAGGATTTGAAAATTTGAGCACAAATATCTCAAGAGATGAAGCGAGTTATCGGCGATTAATCGACTCCGTAGCCCCAGTAGCTATCTTTTTGCTACTTAACCGATTCGCCGGCCTTGGTTGGGCCGTGGGTGGCGCTACTGTTTGGGGACTTCAGGCAACTGTGAGACGCAGCCGTAGAGGAGAAGCGGTAGGAAAGTTTCTGCCTTTACTAATTGTCTATTTATTAGTAAGAGGCCTGATCGGAATAATTACGGATTCAGAGGATGTCTATTTCGGTATAGGAATCGCGACAAAGGCTCTAATTGGTTTAGGGTTTATAGTGACAGCGGTCCTCAAGCGTTCTTTTTTGAGTCGTGTCCTTCCGACAGTTTTGCCATTTAAGACAGAGACGATCAAGCACAAGATATTTTCAAGAGTCATGGCACAGATGACAGTCGTATTAGGGTTATATCAAATTCTGACCTCTATTTGGGATGTCTGGCTATACAGACATACGTCTGTAGACGGTTATGTGGTGATTAGAAGTTTAGTTGGTTTCCCAGCGGGATTTATTGCGAGCCTTATTGCTCTTTTATACATCGACCGATCTCTAAGAAAAGCAGATGGTTTTAAAGGACTTGTTGACTTACTCGAAACGGAAGAAAACTGAAAACAATCTAAAAAGTTTTAAGTTTTTTCAAGAAGTATGTGAGCTTCCCTGAGACCATAAACGAAAGAATTTGGCATTTCGACTGGTGGATTATTTTCATCAAGTGACAAACCTTTGAATCGTTCCAAAAATTCTTCAAAGAAAATCTTTATTTCCAGTCTCGCTAGAGATGCCCCTAAACAAAAATGAGTTCCATGTCCAAAAGATAGATGATGGTTTGGCGTTCTGTTAACTTTTAGAATCTCAGGATCATCGAAATGATCTGAATCTCTATTAGCGGATGAATACATAAGTACAACTTGGTCGCCTTCTTTAATGGTCACATTATTGATTTCGACGTTTTTAGTGGCCACTCTGCACATGTTGTGAATTGGAGTAACGAAACGTATAAATTCCTCAACAGCTATTGAAATATCATCTAATTGTCGAAGGTCGTTCCAAACGGTTTCATTTTCGGCGAGTTCTACCAGAATCCTCGCGATGACTGTTCTAGTTGTTTCTGCACCTCCATCAAGCATTAAGAGGCAGTCAGAAATTATCTGGTCTAAACCAAATGGATAGTCTTCCAATCCCTTTCGTTCTGTGTCAACCCATTTAGACATAACATCATCGGCGGGGCATTCTTTTTTACTTTCATAAAGATGACTGCAAGCGTCCGCAAACTCAAAAACTGCAGTGATACCTTCATCGTTCATGTATTCAGGGCCGCCTCCTAAGGCAATTGACCTTTCAGACCATTCTGCGAGTTTGGGCCACATGTCATTTGGGAAGCCAAGGAAAAGGCCAATCATCTGGGCTGGAAGTGGAGCTGCCAACTGAGAAATAACCTCAGCTCTTCCTGTAGCAGCTACATCGTCTAATAAGCCTTTGACAGTTTCTCGAATGTGTTCCTCCCAAGTAAGTACCGACTTAGGGGTGAAACGGCGTGATACCAAATTGCGGCGTACAACGTGGTGTGGATCGTCAAGGCCTATTATTGATGGATCTGCTGGGATATTAGGTCGGTAGCCACCTTTTTCTGTATCTGAAGAAATAAACGTTTTTTTATCTCGTTCTATCGCGACGATGTCGTCGTAACGGGATATTCCCCATAATTCATTTGTCGCATCCCAAAAAATAGGTTCATTATTTCGTATCCAAGCAAAAGTTTCGTATGGAGAGTTAACGTAAAATTCTCCATCTAAAAGATTTATTTCAGGTCTGTTATCAAGGGTCACGTTTTGATCGTATTTCAAATAGTCATGATTGTCGCATCATGAAATATTGCAAAGTAATTCTAGAGTGTTAGAAATATGTAAAGCGTCAGAAGGGTTTCGCAATTGGTTGAGTACGAAGAATTTTCAATGCTAAGAGAAAATGCCGATGAGGCAGGGATTTCATGGGAAGGGACGCCAAAAGTTGAGAGGAAATTCTTTACGAGTTCCGAAGGTTTTTCGATTAGTGGGATTGTTTGGGGAGAAAAGCCGCCTCAATTAGTGCTTATTCATGGTGGAGCACAAAATGCTCATACTTGGGACACAGTCGCTTTGGCGCTTGATATGCCATTATTAGCATTGGATCTTCCTGGTCATGGCCATTCAGACTGGCGACCGAAGTGTGATTACACACCTTTTATTCTTGCAGATCAAGCAACTGAGGCAATACAACATTGGGCTCCAGAAGCTAAAGCAGTTGTAGGAATGTCATTAGGCGGATTAACTGCTTTATGTATAGCGGCGGACCATCCAGAATTGGTCAAGAGGCTTGGAATTGTTGACGTAACACCGGGCACTGATCAAGCAAAAGCCGAACCGATAATAAATTTTGTTTCAGGTCCTGAAGTTTTTGAGAGTTTTGAAGAAATCTTGAAAAGAACTATTGAACACAATCCAACCAGGTCGGAAGCTTCGTTGAGACGTGGGGTTCTTCATAACTCCCATGAGATAGAAGACGGAAAATGGGCGTGGAGATATGACGTAGGCAGAGCGTGGAAAGATAAGAACAATGAAAATGCTTCGAAACCAATTGATTTTTCAGAATTGTGGAACAAGGTTTCTGAGATTAATTGTCCGATTCATTTATGGTTAGGTGGCGCCTGGAGCGTTGTAGGAGATGAAGACGTTCAGAAGATGAAAAGTTTTCAGCAAGAAATGATTGTTAAAACAGTAGAAGGAGCGGGTCATAGCATTCAGGGAGACAAGCCATTAGAACTCAAAGAACTTATAGAGAATTTGCTTGATTCAAAAATAGTCGATTAGTCATCAATGAATTTTAAATCTTCTGGTTCGTCTACATCAAAACTAAGTTTTGGATCAAATAATTGACGGTACGGAAGTCCGAGCCTTTGTGCCTCCAAGGTATGAGACGCAAATGAATCTGGACCATATGAGAAACGAAAACCTTTACTCGTAGGTATTACTAAAACTGGTGTTCCATCTCCTTTATGATCTTGAACAATAGTGACCCCTTCGAATTCTGCGCATTTTTGCAAATCATCTGCATTAGGAAGATCGGCGTGGGCAATTATCACTTTAGAGAAACCAGCTTCCTCAAGAGTATTAACACCTTTTTCTACTGCATTATTTAGACCTGGGTCTTCAACTTTTATCACTGAAACATTTTTTGATTCAGCCCATGAAGCAACCTCATCATCGTCGCAAACTACCCAGATGGATAAAGAACCAGATGAACCGATTACGTTTCCTGCCATTTTTTGCATCAGAATAGTCCGTTCAGATTTATCGAGAACTTCTGAGAGTCTTTCCTTAGCCTCATTGAAAGATTTGATAGGAATTAAGACAGCAATCGTTTCATTCATTCGTTGGAGTCTATGAAAGTTATCCACCTATTAATCCCGTAAGGTGTTTTACAGTTTCGGGATAATCCAAATTTTGGAAAATTATGAGAAGAGCTCTTAAAGGTAAGTCACCTAATTTACTTATAGAACGCTCTTATTGGGACGCCGGATATGAAACAGTTGCAGGTTTAGATGAAGTTGGTAAGGGAGCATGGGCGGGACCACTGACAATCGTTGCATTAGTGCCCAACCGTAACTGTCGAATTAATGGAGTTAGGGATTCCAAGATGCTCAAAGAAACGGAACGCGAAAAACTATTTGATCGCATAGATGAATGGTCGGAAGATTGGTCATTGGGTCACGCTAGCAATGATGAATGTGACGAACTAGGCATGTCAATGGCTCAGAGAATAGCCGCAAGACGAGCTATCGACGGATTGACTAAAAGACCAGATCGACTTTTACTTGATGGATCATGGGATTTTGTTGATGACGGAAGCTCAGAGACTATCGTACGGGGCGATCAGGTTAGTCTTTCTATTGCTGCTGCTTCAATAATGGCAAAAGTTAGTCGTGATCGAATAATGAAAGAAGCAGACAAACAGTACCCAGATTATGAATTTCCTCAAAATAAGGGATATCCGAGCCCAAAACATCGGTTGGCTCTTGAAAGCAAAGGAGCTACTTTTTTCCATCGAAGAACTTGGGCGTTCATGAAAAAAGTCCCCCAGATAGGCGCCCCTTACATCAAAAAAATTGAAGCTCAAACGAATATTTTTGAACTTTAAGTAGTTGATCAGTAAAACATTTGGTTATCTTTTTGCTATGAATCGCTTAGTTTCTTTTCTCTGGATTTTGGTTGGTTTAACTCTTTTAGTTTGGGCAACTAGGATCTACAACCTCCTTAACGACAATGAGATTTCAAATGGGGAGAGAATTTGGCGTTTTTTGGTAGCGGTCATCTTTCTTTTAGCAAGTATGGCAGTTATAAAAGTTTTAGTCGGAAGTTGGAGAGACAGGAACATAAAAAACTCCTTTTTAGTCCCGGCATTTTGTATTTGGACCGTAACATTCTGGATTGTTCGATCCGTTGGAATACTTATTGCTGATCATGAAGCAGGCTTCAAACTAATTCATGTTTGCATGGCGGGCGTTTTCATTTTGCTTGCTTTGACAGTTAATCGATTTAAGACCATGGTGTCTAATATTTAGCATTTTTAGTTGAAAAAAATGTACTCTACGTTCAACCTAGGTAACCTTCGTCATTATGGGTCAGCCAATAAATGTAGTTTTTACACGTTCTTATAAACCAGGGATTTACCGTTTCGAGGTAAATAGATGTTTGACAGGAATGGACCATGAAAGATTTCTAGTTGATGATGAAATAACTGGTAATACGCCATCGGATGAGTTGGCAAGAAGACTATTTTCTTTAGAAGGAGTTGTTGGAGTTCATCTAAACTCCAACATGATTACTGTGAAGTCAGACGGTTCAGAACTTTCAACAGACAGGTTGATTGAAACAATCTCAGATTTGCATCTTTTTTATAGCGATGGGCTGGAAGCAGCAAGCGACGATGAGACAGTCGACTCAGATACTTAAAACATGCCCGGAGAATTAGATTTAGTTGAACCTTCAACGGTGGGTCTAAGTTATGAACGTTTAAGACGTGTAGCTGAATACGCAAAAAGCTATGTAGATAATGACTTCATGGTCGGAACCGATGTTTTGGTATCTAGGTATGGGAAAGTTGCTTTAAGGGAAAGCTTCGGATTTGCAGATAGAGAGGCACAGCAGAGTGTAGGTTCCGACACGATATGGCGGATTTTTTCGATGACGAAACCTATTGTTTCTGTTGTGGTAATGCAATTGGTTGAAGAAGGTAAATTGCGTTTACGAGATCCACTCAGTGCATTCGTGCCTGCTTTCGAAAAAACTGAAGTTTTTTCGGGGGGAACAGCTGAAAAACCTGAAACAAAACCCGTTAAAAGGCCGATAAACATTTCTGATTTATTGACACATACAGCCGGTCTTTCTTATGGGTTTATTAATCAGCATCCTGTAGATGAAATGTATAGGAAAGCAGGGTTGGATAGAGTTCGCGAAAAGCTGAGTTTGGAAGAACTCGTTGACTTACTAGCGGAGTTTCCATTACGACATCAACCAGGCGCTAGGTGGTCATACTCTATGGCTACTGACGTTTTAGGCAGAGTAGTAGAAGTGATTGAAGGACGTTCTCTTTATGAATCTTTATTTGAAAGAGTATTGGACCCCTTAGGAATGATAGATACTTCATTTCAGCTATCTGATGAAAAAATTGATCGTTTTGCAGCTTGTTACAGACCAGAAGAAGAAACATTGTCTCCAATTCTTTTAGAAAAGCCTGAGGAGAGCAGTTACCGTTCATCAAGATGGCTGAGTGGTGGTGGTGGTTTAGTTTCCACCATGCATGATTACCATCGATTCTGCAGAATGTTAATTAATGAAGGAGAGCTTGACGGGAGTCGTATTCTTGGATCACGAACGTTAAGACAAATGATGAAAAATCATCTTCCTGATAAAGCAGATTTAACAGATGCAGGTGATCCGCTTTATTACAAAGGTTTTTTTGATGGTGTAGGTTTTGGACTTGGTTTTGCGATAGTTCAGGACCCTATTAAAGGTCGTATTCAAGCTAATAAGGGGGAGGCGTCATGGGGAGGTATGGCCAGTACTGCTTTTTGGATCGATACCGTCGAAAAGATCAGTTGTATTTTTTTAACCCAGTTGATTCCTTCAGGTACACACATAAATTTGCGCTGGGATCTTCGATCTTTGGTCAACCAAGCGATTGAGGAATAGTAAATTAAGGTGGAAGAAAATAGATTTTCTGAAGAAAAAAAAGCAGATTTCACCATAGGTGTCGGACCTCATTCTGAGCCTTGGCCAGAAGATGACCGGTTGGACCCGGAGCTTCTAGCTCAAGGCGATAAGCGTAATGTTATTGACAGCTATCGCTATTGGAGTGTTGAGGCGATAAGTAAGGACTTGGATAAGCGGCGACATTCTTTCCACGTCGCTGTTGAGAACTGGGACCATGATTTGAATATCGGCACTGTGGTCCGAAATGCCAATGCTTTTCTAGCAGCTGGAGTGCACATCATCGGACGCCGCCGTTGGAATAGACGCGGTGCAATGGTCACTGACAGATATCAGCACGTCACTTATCATCCGGAAATTGAAAACATGCTTACTTGGGCAAATTCTAAAGAGATACCACTCATAGGAATAGATAATCTTCCAGGATCAACACCATTGGAAACAGTATCGTTGCCAAAAGAATGCGTATTGGTGTTCGGGCAAGAAGGTCCTGGTCTTTCAGTAGCTACGCAAAATGCATGCTCGATGGTTTGTTCGATTTCCCAATATGGCTCCACTAGGTCGATTAATGCAGGGGTTGCATCAGGTATTGCTATGCACACTTGGATACGTCAGCATGCAGAAATTAACTAAAACTGATGATTAAAGAAAAGTATTTACTTGTTGTGATGGAATCCACAGGAGTTACTCAAGAAGCCGACAGCGAAATCTTGTTAGATGAAGGTGACCATGACCGTTTCTCTCACTACGCGAGAAAGGCTGACATAGTCGAGTCAGCTGTCACTGGGAAACCAATAGTTGCTTTATGTGGAAAGGTATGGGTGCCAGATAGAAACCCTGATCGTTTTCCTCTCTGTCCTAGATGCAAAGACTTGTATGAACAAAAAAAATTTAGAGAGAACAAGTAATTTTATAACCAAGGTTTTTACCTAGAGAACAATTTATATTTGACTGTTCGGTCTAGAGTCAGTGCATGAGCGTTTTAATTACAGGAAGTAATACTGGATTTGGAAAACTAGCGGCTATTTCTTTGGCTAGAGCTGGTAAAAAAGTGATCGCCACCATGAGAGACCTAAGTAAAGGTGATGATGTTCTTAGGGCTGCGAGAGAAGAAGAACTTTCAATAGAGATTCGTCAACTTGATGTATGCAATCCAGAGATGGTTGCAGATTGCTTGTCGGATGCCAACGAAATAGAGGCGATCGTAAATAATGCTGGGTTTGAAGTTCAAGCATCAATTGAACAACTGGAAGATGAATTGATGTGGAAACAGCTTGATACGAACCTGTTAGGTCCACTAAGACTTATTAGAACCGTTTTACCAATTTGGGGTCAAAGAGGGAGTGGAGTGATAGTAAACGTCAGTAGTATCGCTGGGCGTTCTGCACCTCCTTACAGTGGTTCTTATGCAGCCTCGAAACATGCTCTTGAAGCCCTGAGTGAGTCCTTGCATTTTGAAGTTTCACATTTGGGTATTCGAGTGTGTGTAATAGAACCAGGTAGATTTTCGACGGGGTTTTTTGAGAATATTGTTAGACCAGACTCGTGGGAAGGGTCACAACACCAAGAGCGCGCTTTGGCATTTCGTGAGGCTTTATTAAAACTTGACAACATTAGCGATAGTGAGACCGATACGGGTAGTGGATCACCGGATCCTCAGGATGTAGCTGATGCAATTGTTAGAGCGGTTACTGATCCAACCATGCCATTTAGAACACTTGTAGGCAAAGATGCTGAATTAATTGATGCAACCAAAACCTCCATGAGTTTTGAAGATTTTGAAACGACGATGAGAACCGCACTTGATTGGTATGAATAAAAATACTTTAATTTTTTGCTTTATTTGACATCAGTTTTTTTATTGAAGATAATCTTTTTAACTGATTAATTGGAAGGATTCTATTTAATAGATACTGAAATTGATTTAAAAAGTAATTGGAAAGTTTCCTTGCAGTAAGTTCTGACCTCTTCTTTCCACATGATTAAGGGGAAACATAGTGAAATTTTTTAAATTTATGTCAAGCCTATTGATGCTGTTTGCATTAATAGCTAGCTCTTGCGGAAGTGACTCTGATTCTTCAGGATCGACTTCTTATAGCAATCAAGGAACCGAGGGTTGCAAAGACGCAGCAGTAACTTCGGTAAAGGATCGTAGTCCAGGTCGTAATGTGGCACGCTGCGAATCGGGATACCCTAAGGCACAACCTTTGCCAGAAAAAACTAAAGTTTCAGTAGTTACAAAATGGAAGGCAGAGTTTGTTTCTCCTATTTTAACTGGAATTGAATTTGGCGAATTTGCTGCAGAAAATCTTGAAATTGAGTTTGTTGAGTTAGGTTTCAGTGACGCTATTGCCCAACTGGATAGTTGTAATCTTGATTTTGGTGTAGCTGGCACCGAGGCTGCTTTACATAACGCTATAAATAATGACGTTGATATAAAGATGATTCTTGGTAATTATTATCCTCCAGATGCCGGAGATCTTTCAGTTGACCAAACAGGACTTTGGGCACGAAGAGATGCATTTTCAAACCCAGACAATCCGGATATTGGAGATCTTAAAGGTCAAAAAATTGCGTCCGCAGTTGGGCTTGGTAGTGTGATTTCTTATCCAATCGGTGCTGCTTTAGAACCTTCAGGTGTAAGTCTTTTGGATATGACTGTTGAGAAAATCGGATCCTCAGACATGGTTCTAGCTCTAGAGAATAATGCAGTTCAGGCCGCATGGTTGCTTGATCCCTACTGGGTTGCTGCAGCAAATAATCCAGATCTCGTACTAGTTGCTACCCAAACTCCTGGAGAAGCATTGGGCGGTATTTATGTTGGACCTTGCCTGCGTGACCCTAAACGCGATCGAGATGTTGGACTTGCTTTTGCCAGAGCTTATATAAGAAGTATTAATACCTATTTGGATGGTGCTTACCAGAGCAATCCAGATGTAATTGCAGCACTAGTGAATCAATCTGGTTATCCGGAAACCGCATTCACTGCTACAGGGGAACTTACTTTTGATTGGGAAATGAAAGAAGGAACCTCACGTGATGCCCAGGGTTTTTATATTGAATTTGAGTCTGTCGATTATACGGAACCCATTTCTGAGGACCGCGTTTATGACCGGTCTCTATACCTTGATGCTGTAGGTAAAGGTTAAATAGTTATTGACCGGTGGCCAGGTTAGTTCCTGGTCACCGGTCTTTAATTTTTTAAAACAGTAATTTGAGAAATTTTCAATAGGTGGAGTCAATTGAGAGAAATTTCGCACAAGATTGAAGCAAGGGGAGTCGAAAAAGTTTTTTCGGCTGATTCAGAAGATGAAGTGCAAGCATTAGGTCCCTTGGACCTCCAGATTCAGGATGGCGAATTCGTGTGCCTTGTGGGACCGTCAGGATGCGGTAAATCAACTTTCTTGAGAATTGTTGCTGGTTTGCTTAATCCAACAGTGGGACAGGTGGATATAACGATCAAACCCGATAAACCATCGCCGATTTCGATGGTTTTTCAAGATTATGGAATTTATCCGTGGAAAACTGTAGAGGGAAATATTCGCTTTGGTTTAGAAATTTCCGGCATTCCGAAATCAGAAGCAAAAGAAATAACTGAACACTGGTTGGAGCGTATGGATTTAAAGGCTTTTGCTGGCGCCTACCCTGACACTCTTTCAGGAGGAATGCGCCAACGTGTCGCTATAGCAAGAGCCTTGGCGGTTGAACCAGAGATTTTGCTCATGGATGAACCATTTGCCGCCTTAGACGCTCAACTAAGACAACTGCTACAAGATGAGTTGTTGACTATTTGGCAAAATGAACAAAGAACAGTTTTATTTGTTACACACAGTTTGGAAGAAGCAATTGTTCTTGGTGACAGAGTGATAGTCATGAGTGCTAGGCCGGGGAAAGTAGTACTGGATCAAAAAGTGCCATTTGAAAGACCACGTTCGCCGGAACTCAGAACGCAGAGTGATTTCAATGAGTTTAAAAATGAACTTTGGATTTGTCTTAAAGGTGAAGTTGAACATTATTTGGAACGGATCAATTCTGTTGAAAAGAAAATCGGGAACAATAATGAAGGATGAGGTAAAAACAGATCGTGAGTTGTTAAGTAGATTGCCAACTTTGGCTGATTCGAATCCCAGAAAATACAACAAGCGTCGAAAACTGATTGAAACAGGTCTTGCAGTTGGAGTTCCGGCGTCACTTATTGCACTTTGGCAATTGGGTTTTCACTATGAATGGATTGATAACCGTTTCTACGCATCACCTTGGGAAATAGTCACTTCCAAAAAGCTAAGAGAAGCAGAACTTTGGTCTGAGCTATGGACAAGTGTTCAAAGGATGCTTAAAGGATTTTTTGCTGGATCGTTTTTAGGTATTTTGTTAGGTGTTTTGATGGGAGTTTCACGGTTGATTAGAGCAGCACTTGACTCGCTATTGACTGCTTTATATACGGTACCGAAATTGGCTTTAATACCAGTTTTTGTGACTTTATTTGGTTTCGGAGATTTGCCGCGAATAGCTCTAATAGCAGTAACGGTTTTTTTCTTTGTATGGATTTCAACTATGTCAGCAATTATGGGAGTTGAGGATGGCTATAGGGAGGCCGCGTTAAGTTTTGGAGCGAGTAAATGGCAGATATTTAGACACGTTTTATTTCCAGGTGCTTTACCGCAAATATTCGTAGGTCTGAGAATAGCTGCTGGTGTCGCCGTATTAATACTCATAGGAGTTGAACTCGTCTTGGCTAGTGATGGGCTTGGTGCTCTAATAGAGAAAGGTAGAACACTATTCCTGCCAGAGTTAACATATGTGGGTATAGCGCTTTCTGCTTTATTAGGACTGACCTTCACCTATCTAGTAAGGATCTTGGGACGTGCGTTGGTGCCTTGGGCACCCGAGGATCAAACACCAAATCAAAATTAATATTTCAGGTACTAAGTCCTGAGGAGAACGCAATCAATCTTTTTAGAATCAATAAATGCGCGGAAGTAAATTTTTTTTATGCGTTCTGGTATTTTTTTCTGTAGTTGCCTGTGGAAATGAAGGTGACACAAGTGAAAAAAGTAATTTAACCACAACAGTTTCCTCCATGAAACATGAGCATAAGGACGCTACTGATGTAATTGATTTGAGTTCCGTTACCGATCCACCTGCGGTTTCAGTTACAGCAATCCCTGACAGTGAAGGTGGAGTGATGCTTGCAATTGAATTGGAAAATTTCGAGTTGGTATCGTTGGAAACGAATAACGGGAACCAACCAAGGCAAGGACACTTGCATGTTGAACTAGATGGGATGACCGTAGTGATGTTGTCTGAAAAGCATCACCATTTAAGCAATTTAGCCAATGGTCATCATGAGATAGTGGTTTCGCTTTCAGCTATAGACCATCGAAGTTACTACCTCGATGGAAAACCTATTTCCGACTCAGTAATGGTCATGATTGATGGGGGAGAAAAAGCTGGCAGTCCTGATATTTCTTTTGAAGTAGAGGTAATCGGAGGAACGGTAACAGGAGGAATGCCCCGTTTTGAAGTCTCGAAGAACGACGTGGTCGAAATAATCGTTTACAGCGATCAAAGCGATGAAGTCCACTTACATGTGTATAACAAAATGACAAAAGTCGAACCAGGGATTCCAGCCTTAATAAAACTAAAGGCGAATGTCCCGGGGATTTTTGAAGCTGAATTACACTCGGCTGGCTTCAGAATATTCGAACTTCAAGTTTCGTGACGTCACTGTTTATTTTTGCTCACGGAGTGGGAGGTCGCTTAGACTTACCCTTGTCAAAATGGCAAGTGGTATGGGCAGGGGTGATCGCTTTAGTTTTTTCATTTGCAGCACTTGGCTATTTCTGGCATAAACCTTTATTAAAAAAACTTTCAACAGGACGTCCAATATTAACTACTCCTAGCCGATCTAATTTAGTTAAAATTTTTTTTCGCTATATTTCTTTGGTTCTATTTTTACTTGTTGTAATTGCAGGTTTCATTGGTCAAGACAACACTGTTGCTAACTTGGCACCTGTAACAGTTTTTGTAGTTTTTTGGATCGGAATGGCATGCGCTTCGGTTCTTTTTGGCCATATTTGGAAAGAGATAAGCCCTTGGGAGACGCTAGGCAAATTTGTAGACCGGCTTAGAAAAGGACATGATGAATCTGCTCCAAAATGGTTAACTTCTGGATGGACAGCTCTTATACCAATAAGTATTTTTCATTGGTTCGAACTGGCTTATCATGATGGAGCAAGCCCGAGAATCCTCGGATGGTGGACATTAATTTACACTCTTGGTCTAATGGGAATCACCTGGAAGTGGGGTTGGGCGCAGGCACGAAAAGCAGAAGGATTCGGTATTCTTTTCGGTGCTCTAGCCGAACTTTCTCCGTTTCGGATAAAAGAAACTGACGTCCAGAAATCTAGAAAAGTTTTTATACGTGCTCCTTTTGTAGGAGTTTCAAACTATGAAACCTCATCAGCACAACTTGCAATAATCCTCGCAGCTCTGGGAGGTACAGCTTTTGACGGATTTTCCAGAACTCGTTTCTGGAGTGAAATCATTTCCGGTCGCAGCGCATGGGAACTCACGCTAGTGAACACAATTGGACTTATCTGGATAGTCGCAATTGTAGGAGTGGCTTATCATCTTGCTGGCAAGTTAGGTACTCGAACCACAGGAGACCGCAAATTCTCCGAGAGGTTCGGAGCTTCCTTAGTGCCAATACTTTTTGGTTACGACCTTGCTCATTATTTTTCGTTACTGCTACTGGAAGGCCAAGCATTCAAAGTTCTCATTTCAGATCCGTTTGGTAAAGGTTGGGATATTTTTGGAACTGCCACTGACCCGATCAACTGGACATTGATTTCTTCAGGAGCAATTGGTTGGATTCAAGTTCTTTCAATTGTTGGCGGCCATTTAGTTGGAGTATTAGTTTCGCACGATAGGGGAATTGAAAAATTTGAACTAAAGAAAGCAATGAGGAGTCAGTATCCAATGCTGGCAGTAATGATTTTTTACACAATATTCGGACTGGTTTTAATGACCGGGTAGTTATTTTTATGACCATTTAGAAATACTTCTATTCGCACGCTAACGTGTTCAACAACTAGGAGGGGTTTGTGGTCGAACGCGAAGAAATGGATTGGGACCTTTACGGAAAAGCAGTTAGAGAACTCGCTCAAACAATCGCAGATGATGACTATCAACCCGACATCATTTTGGCCATCGTTCGTGGCGGAATGCTGGTAGCAGGTTCACTTGGTTATGCATTGGCGGTAAAAAATCTTTATGTGATGAATGTTGAATATTACACAGGAGTTGATGAACACCTAGACCTACCAGTAGTGCTTCCACCGTATGTGGATTGGGTGGATTTAGGGAAAGCTAAGGTCCTTATAGTTGACGACGTCGCTGATACCGGAAACACTCTTGCCTTGGTTCATGGACACGCTTTAGAAAAGGTCGCTGAGGTAAGGTCAGCTGTTCTCTATCAAAAACCTCATTCAATTGTTGACTGTGAATACGTTTGGAAACACACCGAGAAATGGGTTAATTTCCCATGGTCCACAGAACCCCCGGTTGTTGATATTGGTCAAGCTAGTCACGGGGTTCTTGACGCCTGAAAAGTTAAGCGTGAAACGGTGCCCGATTATCAGACCACTTAACTACTTCTTCAAGTTGTGAGCTGACAGCCAGAATTAAGTCCTCTCTTCCATAAGCGCCTACAAGTTGAATGCCAACAGGCAATCCATTGGAACTCCCAAGTGGCAGAGAGATAGCAGGTTGACCAGTTGTGTTGAACGGCGAAGTAAACACAGAGTAAGGAACTGATTCTATTGATGCTTTTATAGGCTCTTCTTCCGTTGGTGCTAGTAGACCAAGGAGAGGAGGAGGTTGAGCAGTGGTGGGTGTCAAAAGCAGGTCAAATCCACTTGACCACCAGTTAGCTAATTCTCTACGAAGGCTCGCCATTATTCCTTGAGCTTTAACAAAATTGGTAGCCGACTGTTCTTTTCCTCGCTGAGCTAAAAACCAGGTTCCAGGCTCCACATCATCTTCGACTAGCTCACGTCCTAAGCGTTTAGCTAGATAAGCAAAATTTGCTGCGATATTTACAGACCAGTTAGTTCCAAATGCCCAACCCAGTTCACTAACTCTTTCTGTGTCGTTTAAAGCTTCAGGAGATGCCTCTTCAACATGATGCCCCAAATCTGATAAGAGAGATGCAGTACTGTGCACAGCCTCAACGCAATCCGGATTTACTTCTACACGCGGATCAGAAACTTTAAGTCCAATTTTTAGTGATTTTAAACTCTGAAAATTTTCATTTAAATATGGGCGTCCAAATTCAGGAGCGAAAACCCCGTCACCCGGGAAATTTATTGCTGTGGCATCAAGAATCGCTGAAGTGTCTCGAACCGTATGCGAAACGACGTGTTGAATCGAAACTCCCCATTCTTCTTTTTCTGGACCCATTGGGACTCTTCCTCTCGACGGTTTCAGCCCAACTAAACCACACATTGCAGCTGGAATTCGTATAGATCCTCCACCATCACTGGCGTTAGCAGCAGGTAAAAAACCTGCTGCTACAGCAGCTGCGGAACCGCCAGAAGAACCACCAGGGCCGTAATCAAAATTCCAAGGATTTTTTGTCGGACCATGAGACAAGGGTTCGGTAGTTGCAACCGCTCCCATCTCGGGAGTGTTGGTTCTACCGACGATTACAAAACCAGCTTCTTTGTATCTAGTCACAAGATCGCTATCGGCTTTGGCTATGTATTTAGCATCACGCATACCTTTAACTCCGGCATGGTGAGGTTCTCCATTTTCCTCCGCCCACAGATCCTTGATCAGCATCGGAACACCTCTAAAAGGTCCATCTGGAAGGTCAGGCGAAGCTGCTAATTCTAAAGCTCGTTCAAACTGACGGTGGATTACGGAGTTTAGATCTTCATCAAAGCGTTCTATTCGGTCAATTGTCATTGAAACGGCTTCGACAGGAGAAAGTTCTTTATTCCTAATCATTTTTGCTAAAGCAACTGCATCTACGCGAGACAGTTCATCTTGGTTATCTATTTTAGAGGAGGATTTATTCATACAAGAGAAGCTAGTGCTTAAAAATCAATTAGTCATTTTCAGAACGTTCAAGATAGTTGTAGACCGTGAAACGGCTAACTTCTAAAGCTTCTGCAACGCTTTCCACAGACTTTCTTAAATTAAACGCCCCCCATTCGTTAAGCAGAGCAACCGCCTGTTGCTTTTGAATTCTGTCCATGTCTTTAACTTGTAAGTTCATTTCGATTTCGACAGCAGATAGAAGACGAGTTAAAGCTCCACTCAAATTGTGTCTACGTACACCACCTACGACTTCGCCTTCCCACATGAGCGGTAAATCAGATGCTGATATTTCGTCTTTATCTAGAATTTGGAGTCCAAGTACGTCCGCTAATGGTAAGAGAGCTTTCAATAAAGGGTGTTTGAATATAGCCACAAGATAAAGATACAGGCATCAAACGCGTTGACAAAATGTTGAAGTTCCGGCACCCTTAATAGATGGGGGTAATTATTGCTAAGTCAGTTAACGAAGCATGTGCTGTATTGGCAGAAAATCCTGCGACAACAGTACTTGCAGGTGGCACTGACCTGATGGTGCAAGCAAATAGAGGTGCACACTCTTTAGAGAGTGTTTTAGACCTAAGTCGAATACCTGAATTAAAAAAATGGACTTTACAAGACGGTGAAATCCTTTTAGGAGCGGGTGTTTCCTATACAGATTTGGCGGAAACTCAATTAGCTGAGCTTATTCCTGCTTTAGCACAAGCAGCAAGAACTGTGGGTTCTCCACAAATCCGGAATGCGGGAACCATAGGAGGAAATTTAGCTACCGCATCGCCCGCCGGAGACACAATCCCTGTATTGGTAGCGATGGACGCGATTCTACAACTGAAATCTTCAACAGATAACCGTGAAGTTCCAATAACAGAATTTGTAACCGGAGTTAAAACAAATGTATTAAAATCAGGAGAAATTATTGAATCAATAAGAATTCCTGTATTTGAGGGACCACAGGAATTTTTAAAAGTAGGTACTCGAAATGCCATGGTCATCTCAGTAGTTTCGTTGGCATTAGTAACAGACTATTTAGAAAAAAAGTTGAGAGTAGGTGTAGGTTCTGTCTCTCCTGTGCCTTTTAGAGCAACCGCAGCAGAAGAATTCATATCCCAAGAATTTGACTGGGAAGACAAAGGTCACCTTTCAGAAAAAATAATAAATAAATTTTCCGAACTGGTAGCTAACTCAATAAAACCCATTGATGACCATCGAGGAACTGCTGATTACAGAAAACACGCAGTTGGAGTTTTAGCTAAAAGGGCTTTAGAAAGAGTTTGTGTTAGCGAGAGATCATGACTTCTGAAACCTACACACTCTCAGTAAATGGAAATAATTATCAAGTTGTTGATGGTCATCCATCTGAAAGTCTTCTATGGGTTTTAAGAGAAAGGCTTGAACTTTCAGGATCAAAAAATGCCTGTGAGGAAGGAGAGTGTGGTTCTTGCACCGTTCTTGTTGATGGAAAAATTTTATGCAGCTGTTTGATTCTTGCAGAAACTGCTGTTGGCCGTGAAATCACCACAATCGAAGGGTTGGGGTCAGATGCTGAAATATCAGATGTTCAGAAAGCTTTTGTTGACGCGGGTGCAGTTCAGTGCGGATTTTGCACACCAGGATTAATAGTCACGATAGAGCATCTTTTAAAAGAGGATCCTAATCCAGATGAACTGACAGTTAGAGAAGCAATCAGTGGAAATCTTTGCAGATGCACTGGTTATGGAAGAATTCTCGAAGCTGTTCGAATAGCGAGTAAAAACCTAACGCTTCAAAGCAAAGAGGAAGAAAATCAATGAGCGGACTTCAAACGGTGGATACGGGTACCAAAGGACCTCGGATAGGTGAAAACGCTATCCGCCCCGATGGAATTCCAAAAGTAAAAGGAGAATTTATATTCTCTAATGATTTACGTCATCCTGACATGCTTTGGGGAGGTACTCTTCGTTCCCCACACCCATCTGCACGGATAATTTCAGTCAACACAGCTTCGGCTTTAAAAATGACGGGTGTCTACGCTGTTCTAACAAACGAAGATCTTGATGGCATGCCTTTGTATGGGCTTGAACATCCTGATCAGCCAGTTCTAGCTGATGGAATCGTGAGATATCAGGGTGAACCTATAGCAATAGTTGCGGCTGATCATCCTGAAAATGTAAGGCTTGCATTAGAAGCAATAGATGTCGAATACGAGTTGATTAAGCCGCTTTCAGACTCCAAATTGGCTCAAGAAACTGAAGCCATACATCCGGATGGAAACCTTATAAGGGAAATTGATCTTATTTACGGAAAGAGCCAGGGAGAAGGAGAAATAACGGTTGAAGGAACATACGAAGTTGGGATGCAAGATCAAGCACCTTTAGGAACAGAATCAGGAATGGCAGTTCCATCAGAAGATGGAGGAATTGATCTTTTTGTATCCACCCAATGGCTACATGCCGACCGTGATCAAGTCGCCGCTTGTCTAAATCTTCCCACTGAGAAAGTAAGACTGACTTTGGCGGGTGTTGGAGGGGCTTTTGGAGCTAGAGAAGACATAAGTCTCCATGTACACCTTTGTCTTTTGGCCATGCGCACAGGCAAGCCTATAAAGATGTCATATTCTCGAACCGAAAGTTTCCATGGCCATGTACACCGCCATCCAGCTCAGATGTGGTATCGGCACCATGCTAAATCTGATGGAACTTTGACACGAATTGAGGCTCGACTGCTTCTCGATGGGGGAGCTTATGCCTCTACAAGTAGCGCTGTGCTAGCTAACGCGACTTGTTTTGCAGCTGGACCATATCGAGTTCCTAACGTAGAAATACATGGAGCGGTGGTCAGAACAAATAATCCCCCCTGCGGCGCCATGAGAGGATTTGGATGTGTGCAAGTTTGTTTTGCTCATGAGGCACAGATGGACAAACTAGCTAATGCGTTAGGCATGGATCCTGTGGAATTACGTTTAAAGAATGCCCTCAGACCCGGAGATCAAATAATAACCGGACAAACTATCACGGGGACAGCTCCAGTGGCTGAGGTGATAGAGACATGTGCTCAGCACCCCTCATCTGTAGGTTCGGCTTCGAAACAAATGGAATTACCAGGAGGTGCCGGAAGAACAGCAGATCCAAAAAACATTGTAAGAGGAGAAGCAATTGCAGTTGGCTTTAAAAATCTCATGTTTTCAGAAGGGTTCGATGATTTCAGTACGGCATCTTGTCAACTGCTAGATGGAGTGGCGACAATTACATGTGCATGTGCAGAAGTGGGACAAGGTTTTGTGACACTAGCTCAACAGATAGCTAGAGAAATCTTAGGAGTCGAAGAAGTAATTTTGGCACCCGCCTCCACAGCTACTGTAGGATCAGCAGGTTCCACATCAGCTAGTCGACAAACTTGGATGTCAGGTGGTGCAGTTAAGAGCGCATGTGAGGAAGTACGGATCAGACTTCTGTCACGTATTGCAGAATCCCATGAATTGGACGTCGAATCTTTAGTAATGGTAGATGGAGGGGTGGCTTCTTTATCAAGCGACTTTTTTATCGATTTGAAAGAAGCCACTTCCGAACCAATAGAAGTGGAAGAGGTTTATAGACATATTCCTACTTTTCCTTTAAATGAAAACGGCCAAGGTGATGCTCATGTTTCTTTCGCTTTTTCAGCACACCGAGCGGTAGTAGATGTAGATCAGGAACTTGGGTTAGTCAAAGTAGTCGAATTAATAACTTCTCAAGACGTAGGAAGAGTATTAAATCCACTGCAACTTCAAGGCCAACTGGAAGGTGGAGCTGCACAAGGGCTCGGTTTAGCTGTGCTTGAGGAAATTAATGTTGTAGATGGTCGAATCCTGAATCCCTCCTTTACCGACTATCTTCTGCCTACCGCTTTAGATATGCCACCTGTAGAAATAGCAGCTCTTATAGAACAACCTGAACCCAATGCTCCTTTCGGAGCGAAAGGGGTAGGGGAACCTCCAGCCATTTCATCGACAGCTGCTATAGCTTCAGCAGTCAGAAATGCTACGGGTTTAGAGCTCCAAAGAGTCCCGATTAGACCTACAGATATTGTTTTTCCAGAAAAGATTGATAATGACTGAAGATCTCCGAATAAATGGTGAACGTCTTCTAGCCCGCATCGAAGAGCTTGCCTCTATAGGAGCTATCGACGGGGGTGGCTCCTGCCGGCTTGCTCTTACAGACGAAGATCAAGCTGGTCGCGATCTGGTTATTACATGGATGAAGGACTTGGGTCTCGATGTAAGTATTGATTCAATTGGAAACGTAGTAGCAGTTAGACCTGGGAAAACTGATGGTCCTCCGACTATGACAGGAAGCCATATTGACACTGTTAAAACTGGAGGTCGATACGACGGAAATTTAGGTGTGCTTGCAGGTTTAGAGATAATCGAGTCTCTTTCTGAAAATAAGATTAATACCCAACACCCAGTTGCAGTTGCATTTTTTACCGATGAGGAAGGTGCGAGATTTGCACCAGACATGCTTGGGAGCCTTGTTTATGTAGGGGGAATGGCACTTGAGGAAGCTTTAGACATAAAAGGCGTTGATGGTGCGAAGGTGGGAGACGAATTAGATCGCATTGGTTACAGGGGAACTTCCCCATGCCCAGGTCCTTCACCGAGAGCTTTTGTTGAATTGCACATTGAACAAGGCCCTGTTTTGGAAGTAGAAGGTGTAACAATCGGAGCGGTAACAGGGGTGCAGGGCATCTCATGGACTGAACTCACAGTCACAGGAGAATCTAATCACGCTGGAACGACTCCAATGGCACTTCGTCATGATTCAGGCTTTGCAGCAGCGGCCATTTCTACTTATGTGCGAGAGTTGTCAGTAGAAATGGGAGGGAGCCAAGTAGCTACAGTTGGAAGATTGGAACTTCACCCGAATTTGGTCAATGTGGTAGCAGGTTCAGCTATTTTGACGGTTGACTTAAGAAACACGATCGAAACTCATTTATTAGAAGCTGAAAATAGTCTTGCTGATTTTCTTTCAGAACTAGCTTCGAACGAAGGTTTAAATATAGAAAAAAAACAATTAGCCAGATTTGAGCCCGTCGACTTCAACCAAGAAATGATAAGCACAGTAGAAAGGGTATCTTCTCGACTGGGACATTCAGTTATGCAACTTCCTTCAGGTGCAGGACATGATGCACAGATGATGGCAAGAGTTTGTCCAACAGGGATGGTATTTGTGCCAAGCCATAAAGGGATAAGTCATAATCCACAGGAGCACACTGAGTCAGATGACCTTATTGCAGGTTGCAACGTTTTATTCCAGACAATTCTTGACTTAGATATAAATGATTTTGGAAGTTTGGAAAGCAAATGACACGTGTTTTAAAAGTAGGTGCCGCGCAACTTGGACCTATACAGAGAGAGAACAATAGAAAAGAAGTAGTTGGGCGACTTATTGCTCTTTTAAATAAGGGAGCACTGGAGTCTTGTGATCTTGTGGTTTTCCCAGAGTTGGCTCTCACGACTTTTTTCCCAAGATGGTGGTCGGAAAATATAGCCGAATTCGACCATTTTTTTGAAACTGAAATGCCTAATCAGGAAGTTCAACCATTATTTGATGAAGCAAAAAAGTTAGGGGTCGGGTTTCATTTGGGTTATGCAGAAATGACTCCTGATGGTCATCGTTTCAACACTTCAATTCTTGTTTCCAAAAATGGCGACATGCTTGGTAAATATAGAAAGGTTCACCTTCCAGGGCATGAAGAGAATGAGCCTTGGAGAACTTTTCAGCACCTCGAACGCTATTACTTCGAGCCTGGCAATGAATTAAAGGTATTTGGAGCCTTTAATGGGGTTCTAGGTATGGCTATTTGCAATGACAGAAGGTGGTCTGAAACTTACAGAGTGTTGGGCTTAAAAGGTTGTGAACTCGCACTTATTGGCTACAACACTCCAGTTCATTACCCGCCGGACCCAAGTCAGGATGCTTTAGCGGGTTTCCATAATCATCTAGTAATGCAATCAGGTGCATACCAGAATGGGATGTGGGTAGTTGGAGTAGCTAAAGCTGGTAATGAAGAGGGGTGTGATCTTCTAGGAGAGAGCTCGATAATCGCTCCGTCTGGCGAAATAGTTGCTCAGTGCTCAACGGTGGAAGACGAATTGGTATCAGCAGTTGTTGATTTGGATATGTGTGCAAATTATAAGGAAACTCTTTTCGATTTTGATCGTTACAGGAGACCAGAGGTATACAAGTCAATTACCTCGCAAGTTGGTGTCGAAATTCCTGAAGGAATTGAAGTTGAAAAACAAGATAATGAAAGCCTTGAAGGGTAGTTGATATGACGATCTTTGAACTAAACGGTGTCAGCGTCGAGACTGAAATACCACATCCACACCTTTTAGCGGCTATAAGAGATGAGTTTGGACTTATTTCACCAAAAGATGGCTGTTCTCCATCCGGTCAGTGTGGTTGTTGCACAGTTTTAATCGATGGAAAAGCGCGAGTCGCTTGTCAGACGTCAATGGAAAAAATAGCAGATACGAAAGTTTTAACTTTAGAAGGTTTTGACGCTGAAGAACGTGAACTTTTTGCACAGACCTTTGCGGTACACGGTGCCCTTCAATGTGGATTTTGCACTCCTGGTATTTTGGTAAGAGCTAAGGCACTGATCGACCGTAAAGGAAGCTCATTAACTCGTGAAGAGTCATCCAGACACCTAGGAGCCCATCTTTGTAGATGCACAGGCTATACCAAGATTTTAGATGCAGTCGAAGCGCTGGCTTCCGGAGAAATACCTGTAAAAATCAAAACTGGAGGCGTGGGAACTTCAGGAAGTCGTTATGAAGCTGAGGCCCTAAGTTTAGGAGATAGACCCTTTATCGACGACATAAATCCCTGTGGCTTACTTCATGGAGCTGTCAGGTTGTCTGATCATGCTAGAGCAGAAGTAATAAAAATAAATGTAGAAGCGGCGGAGAAGTTTGAAGGGGTTGAGAAGATAATCACAGCCTCCGATGTTCCTGGAGAGTTAAGAGTTGGTTTAATACATCAGGATTGGCCAGTATTCATCCCTGAAGGAGGGAAAACTTCCTATTTAGGTGATGTTTTGGCTTTAGTGGTTGCTAAAGACAGAGAGACAGCGCGTAAGGCAGCTGAATCAATTGAAGTTGAATACAGAGTTTTGAAGCCATTTACTGATCCAGTTGAAGCAGTTAATTCTAATGAAGATGCAGTCTGGGGTTTAGACGGCAATGTTCTATCAGAATCGAGTTACGAACGAGGTGATACTGGAAAAGCTCTTAAAGAATCAAAATACATAGTTGAAGAAATATTTCAGACCCAGAGAGTCGAGCAGGCTTTCCTTGAGCCTGAATCAACCCTTGCAGTACCTAACGATGAAGGACTGTATGTGTATTCAGGAGGTCAAGGTGTTTGGGATGATCGAAACCAGATTGCAAAAGTTCTTGGAGTAGAAACTAGTACGGTAACGGTTGAACTTGTTTCCAATGGTGGTGCGTTTGGTGGGAAAGAAGACATGTCAAATCAGGCGCAGACTGCTTTAGCCGCACATCTAATAGGAAAACCGGTTCGTTGTACTTTAAGCCGTGAAGAGTCATTGCTTATGCACGCTAAGCGACATCCAATCCAAATGAAATTTAAAGCAGGTTGTGATGAGAACGGTTTACTTACTGGATTATGGGTTCGAATGATTGGCGATTCAGGGCCGTATGCCTCAGTTGGTATGAAAGTACTGGAAAGAGCTGCAGGTCATGCAAGCGGTCCATATGTGGTTCCTGCCATTGATGTTCGTTCAATTGCCGTAAGAACAAATAATCCTGTAGGAGGGGCATTTCGAGGTTTTGGTGCTAATCAAGCTCAGTTTGCAATGGAAGGAGTGATGGATCGATTTGCAGAAAAAGTTGGAATAAGTGGATGGGAGATTAGAAAACGTAATGTTATTAAACCTGGTTCAATCTGGGGACCCGGGCAGATAATGGACGAAGGTAGCAGGGGAGCGAATTCTTGTTTAGAAGCAATCAAAGAACCATATGATCAGGCAATCAAAGATGGCAAGGCAGTTGGTTTAGGTCTTGGTCTAAAAAATTCGGGTCTAGGAAATGGTGCAAAAGAAATAGCGAAGGCAGTTGTTAGATTCCGTCAAGATGGAAAAGTCGAAGTGAGACACTGTTGGACTGAAATGGGACAAGGAGTTCACACAGTTGCGTTGCAAGTGGCTGTTGAAGAATTGGGGGTTGACCCTTCCCTAGTAGAGGTAATTGTGGATACGAGTCGAGAAATGAATGTAGGCCAAACGACTGGAAGCCGAGGCACGCTAATGGGAGCAGGCTCAGTTGCGGATGCTTGCAGAGCTGCGATGACAGATGGATGCAAACTTGAGGTCGATTATCAGGGAGAATATCGGGTTGATTGGACCAATTCGATGTCAGATGATGTAGAAAACCCTTTGATTCATTCAACTTTTGGATACGCCGCACAATTGGTAATTATGGGCGAAGAAAAAGGAAAAGTTGAACATGTAGTTGCCGCTCATGACGTTGGCAGGGCAGTAAACCCAGTTTTATGTGAAGGACAAATTGAAGGAGCGGTTCATATGGGCTTGGGTTATGCGCTCACGGAAGGTTTCCCGACTGATGAAGAAGCAAAACCTCGAAATATGACACTTAAGAGTCTTGGTATTTTGAGACCTAAAGACATGCCCCCAGTAGAAGTGATTCTAGTTGAAGAACCGCAACCTGATTCTCCCTATGGAATAAAGGGAGTAGGGGAAATAGGATTGGTCCCTACCGCTCCAGCGGTAGCTGCCGCTTTGCATGATCAAGATGGAATTTGGCGGAAGAGTTTGCCAATGGCTTCAGATGCTCAACAGGAAAATTGGTCAGAATGGAATTGTGATGACTGACGAATTCATTGGGTCGAATGAGACACATGGACTTGTTTGCGCCCACCATCACCTTTATTCAACGTTGGCTAGAGGAATGCCTGCACCAGCAAGTCAGCCTGGTAATTTTGAAGAAATATTAAAGATGATCTGGTGGCGTCTTGATAGAGCCCTAGACCTCGAATCGATCAAATGGTCTGCGATGCTGGGAGCTCTTGAAGCAGTTGAGCGTGGCTGCACAGCAATTGTTGATCATCACGAATCCCCAGAAGCGATTGAAGGTTCTTTGAGCGTTATAGCCGAGGCTTGTGAAACTGTAGGTATAAGAGTCGTATGTTCCTACGGAGTAACGGACAGACATGGGTCTGATGGAGCGAAAAAAGGACTAGATGAGAACAGACGCTTTTTGAAAGAGGGGGGACGCGGAATGGTCGGTTTACATGCGTCCTTCACATGTGAAGATGAGACAATAGAATCGGCTGCTGAAATCGCGGAAAGTTTCGGCGTTGGTGTCCATGTGCACGTAGCAGAGGGAGCAGTTGACGCAAGTGCTGTTTCAAGACTGAAGAACTACTCAAAAGACAATTGGCTCATTATTCATGGGGTACATCTTGAAGACAATCACGGACTTAAAGGCACTTTGGTCCATAATCCTCGGTCGAATATGAATAATTCTGTTGGTTACGCTAATCCTGCTCGATTCAACAACGAGATTGCATTGGGCACTGACGGAATTGGCGCTGACATGCTTGAGGAGTTTCGTCTTGCTTATGTACGGCATCGTGAGTCTGATGTATCAGCTTCACCAGAGACAGCTTGGGGATGGCTAACAAATGGTTATCAAATCATCCCCGAAGCAATGAATGATCGGATTATTTGGAACTATCCAAATATGGACCCATGGGAGCTTGCATTCACAACAGGAGTTAATCCAATAGAGGTCATAGTTGAACAAGAAACTATTTGGTTAAATGGGGCACCAACTCGTGTGGATGCTGATGAAATTAGAGCGAAAGCTGCTGAACAGGGAAAAAAGGTTCATGCAAGACTAGCTGAAATTATTTGAAGTCTAGATTTATAAAACAGGAGAGAAAATGACTCGATTGGCAATTTACCTACAAGATGCGCATTCGATAAACGAAGCAATCGAATACACACAGTACGCAGAGTCGAATGGTTTTGAAGCTGTATGGCAGGCTGATTCTCGTCTTGTCCGTGACGCAGTCGTGCCCATGGCGGCATTTGCTACAAAAACCGAAAAAATAAAAATAGGTTCTGGTGTAGTCGATTGCTGGACCCGAAACCCCGCAAGGCTGGCGTCTACTTTTTCGACTTTAGATGACTTGGCACCTGGGCGGATTATTCTTGGTATCGGAGCATGGTGGGACCCATTGGCTGCAAAAGTGGGGATAGAGCGCAAAAAGCCACTAACTGTTATGAGGGAAGTGGTTACAACAGTACGCGCATTATTGGCTGATGAAACTGTCAGTTTCTCAGGCGACTTTGTACAACTTGACGGTGTAGAACTTGATTATGTATATCAGGAACGACGTCCTAAAGAAGTGCCGATATACATAGGTGCAACTGGAATGAAAATGATGGAGTTAACTGGTGAGATCGCTGACGGCGTCGTTCTTAACTATTTGGTTTCTCCTGAATACAACAAAAAAGCCATGGAGCATTTAGAAATAGGGGCTTTAAAAGCTGGTAGAAGCATTGATGAAATTGACCGACCCCAACTTGTAGTTTGTTCTCTAGCTGAAGACCGAAAAGAAGCTTTAGATGGTGCTCGACTTATGGTCACCCAATACTTAGGACAGCAACCACACATTATGAAAGCCTCTGGAGTTCCTGAAGAGCTTCTGGATGAGATTGGGCAAGTTTTGACATGGCCGGCAACTCATGAACAGGTAGAAGCAGCATCGAAATTGGTTCCTGATGAAGTTGTCCAGATGATTTGTGCTGCCGGAACTCCTGACGAAGTAAGAGAAAAAGTAGCTCAATACATGAAAGATGGATGCACATGTCCAATCCTCTACCCGTTAGGGCCAGATGTCAGATTAATGATTGATACTTTTAGCGATTGGTCACCATGAATAACCGTTTAGTTCTAAGAGGATTGCGATATCCAGGTGACATTGCTATAGAAAATGGCGTCATAAAACAAGTTGGTTCTATTGAACCACAAGGCGGAGATCAAGTCCTTAGATGTGATGGGGATATTGCTACTCCAGGTCTGATAAACACCCATCACCATCTGTATCAATGGATGACACGGGGTCAGGCAGTTGGTTGTAATCTATTCGACTGGTTAGTGCAGCTGTACCCAGTCTGGGGGAAACTCTCAGTTGATGATGTGCACGCCGCTGCTTTAGTAGGTCTTGGTGAATTAGCTTCTACTGGTTGTACGACAGCATTTGACCATCATTACTTGGTGCCGAATGGCGACGATTCGGTGTTTGATGCAATTGTCGAAGCAGCTAAAAGGGTTGGAATTCGACTGCATTTGTCACGCGGTTCGATGGATCTTGGAGAAAGCAAAGGCGGATTGCCGCCAGATCATGTCGTGGAGGAACGAGAAGCAATCCTTTCATCGACAGAGGCGATCATCGCAAAGCATCATGATGGCGAAATGATCCATGTGGTCGTTGCACCATGCAGTCCTTTTTCCGTAACTACCGGATTGATGGTTGACTCTGCAGAACTTGCTAGAAAGCATGGTGTTCGACTTCATACTCATCTTTGCGAAACTTTAGAAGAGCAAGAATATTGCTTGGAAAATTTCGGAAGAAGACCAGTCGAAATGTTAGATGAATGGGGTTGGGTGGATGATGATGTCTGGTTGGCTCATGGCATTCATATAGGTCAGGATGAAATGAAGAGACTCGGAGGAGCCGGCACAGGAATTGCGCATTGCCCATCCTCGAATGCACGTTTAGCTGCAGGAATGTGCCCAGTGACTGATCTCATGGAAGCTGGTTGTCCAATCGGACTTGGAGTAGATGGAGTAGCGTCAAATGAGATTGGCGGATTATTTCCAGAACTCAGACAGGCACTTTTCACAGCGCGTCAAAGGGAAATGCGCCCAGATGCCCTTATGCCACAAGAAGTAATTGAAATGGCAACAACGGGAGGAGCACGTTGTTTAGGCCTAGAGGATCTAGGAACCTTTGAAGTAAATCAGAAGGCCGATATTGCTGTTTGGCCAGGGGGAGATTTAGGTGATATACCCGATCCTCTTACGGGTCTTGTTATGGGACCGGATCGAAGAGTACGACATCTTTTCGTAGGCGGTGATCAAGTTATCGAGAATTCTGAATTCCAACATTTTGATATGAATTCAGCTCATCTAGAATTGACCAATCATGCAAAAAGACTTTTCGATAGTTGATTCATGACCGAATAATGCATGCTCACAAGTGCCGGTTAGTTAAAAGGACTCGAAATTCCAAATTTCGCTGTTTGACCAGTTAACGCACCCCAACGGCGTGTACCAAATTCAAAATGCCACCATTCCTCTTCAAAAACAACGAAATCATGTGTGCGCATCGTCCAATACAAAAAACGACGAAAATCTCGATCAAGTCCAGGGATTTCTTCTAAAAAATTTGCTCGAGCTGAAGAAGTAACATCGTCAAATCCTGATCCGGGTGCCAAAGGAACATCATCAACAGTGAAAGTCAGGTCAACTGCTCCACCAGTCAAATGAGGAGGTGGTATGACAGGATCGCTAGATGGCTCAGCGAACAATTCTTCCGGCACCTTCGGGTCTTCACATGCAGCTTTGAAAAGTTCACTTTGTAGAGCCAACGGTCTCCATGCATCAAAAACTCCTAATCCCCACCTATCAGGAAGCTCTTCTGCTATCCAATAGAGTTTTTCTGCAACAGATTTACGAAGCCAAGAGCCCTCTAAAGCGTTTTCCCAGCCTGCCTTCCAATAACAATTCAGAGTTTTGATACGAGAATGATTTAATTCAACAAGAGGCTCGTCATCAAAAATTTTTAAAGCAAGCGCTTCAGATTCCCACAATTCGGGCATAGCTTCTGATTCAGGAATATCTATATCGACATTTTCAAAAAACCTTTCTGCCTCAAGAGTAAGAACAGGCTCTCCAATCTTCCGCACTATCAACCTCCAAGAACCTGAGCTGTTATTTCAAGCAAAGAAACTCCACTATCAGGTTCAAACACAGGAATCATAAATTCGTCAAAACCATACATTTCAACAAGACTGGCAAGCTCATTAGCGCATTCTTTTACAGTTCCAGAAATGACAAAAGGTAAAACCCAATCATCAGACACGTATTCAGCGGCAGCTTCAAGACCGTCAGCAAGAGCACCTCGGATCGTCGAAACATCTTTTTCAGTGATACCTAACTCATCAAGCACTATCGCAGGCGAATCCACCAATCTGTATGTCATGTGGGGTCTAACAATTTCAAGAGATTCATCATCAGTCACGATCATTGTTGAGTAACAAATTTTAGGATTGTTACCTGTACGTTCAGAGCCCACCCTTATTTGTTTCACATATTCAGCAAGTGAAGGTTTGAAAATAAAATCTAACATCACCCCATCTGCAACAGAGCCACCAAGGTCAAGCATCTTAGGACCACGTCCAGCCAACCAAATTTCAATATCAGATCTTCCGTAATCTAATTGCGCCGATTTGAAAGAAAACCCTGGTGCCTCCAAATCAACTTTTTCACCAGCGAATAACTGCCGGCAAGCAGAAATAGTTTGACGAACAGTTTCCAGAGGCTTATAACGCTCAATTCCAAGAGGGTCTAAAGTCAAACTTCCACCTGCTCCAACTCCCAAAAAAGCACGACCGTCAGACATTTCATCAAGAGAAGCTATAGCAGCAGCAGTCTGACCCGGATGACGAGTGTAAGAATTTGTGATACCGGGACCGACAATTAAGTTTTCAGTAGCCCGCAGAATCGCTGTCATAGTGACATACACATCTCGAGTCGCTAGCCCTTCGTCATACACCCAGCAACGTTTAAAACCCAATTTTTCCGATCTGATTGCCAAATCAACCATCGAGTCAACTGAGGTTTCTGGGATGAGATTCACACTTCCTGAAACCATCTAAGAAACCTACCCTTCGTTATGACTTAGAACTAGATGAATTTCAACTTCCGAGTCAAAACTCTGAAGTTCTTCCACTAAACGGTCAACAAGGTTCTGGTTTTCAGAAGAAACCTTCGTAATGGCTATAACAAAACGCATCCCAGGTTCTAAACCTTTCTTAGAGCCGTTTGGATTAAGTAAAAGAACAGAAGCTCTTTCAGGGGTGAGTCTTTCATAAGGAGAACACTCAACTACAGCCGCTACTCGTAGAGGCCTATGACATTGGTCCTCAATAACTCTATTAATGGCATCAGCGCCAATCACTGCAATGATAGTCGTCACGCCTTGGGGTAAAACAGGTTCGTGAGGTGCCGGAGCCTTAGCAGGATGTCGCCTAGCGCCATCAGCTTCAACAATCACTCTAGTTGCTTCGGGCAACCAACTTTTGGGTAGTAAAGGGTCAACTCCGAAAGCTTTCTCGCCATCAATACGGTCCCATATTAAAACTGGAGAAGTTTCACCTAGTGCTACAGTAAGCTCTTTTTTGGAAGGGCGAATGAGCAAATTTGCTTCTCCTTTCTGGTCACTTCCCATTTTGGTTGTAGTAGTTAGCACTGTGCCTTGACCGTGAAGCTCACCAATAGCCGAAAGAAGAGTTGATTTACCTCCGCCTCCAACCAGGGCGACTATCTCACCCTCTTTTATTTCTAGATTTCCGACAACTTCATGAACCTCTAAAGGTTCGATTCGTTTTTTTCTAACCATGTAGTCACAGCTTCCGTTACACCATTTCCAACTGCTAGAGCTTTGTCAGAAACTCTACTTGCATCAACATCTGCACCTCTCGGGTCGATATCTCCAATTTTCATATCAGACTCCAGAAGTGATCCCTCATTTATCATTCCACGAATAAGACCGCTAGTTCCGGCAACTACGTCGTCATCACCTACAGAACCGATGACTTCATGTTTTTCGACTAAATCTCCAATTTTCTTTATCCAGTGAATTTTTCCATTAGAAGGAGAGCGCAGTAGACGTTCACTTGTAAGTCCTCCCACTTCACCAGGAATTCCTGTATCTGTTTGAGCACAGCCATCCCAAATTACTTTTCCCAAATTGGGTCCGCGTATGGTTTCCACAACAGCATGGCAATCTCTTCCGGCAAAGAAACCAGGTCCTAGAGCAACAACCAGGTCAGCATCATCGATTTTCGTATCCATAGGCCTTTTCTTCATTCTGGCATCGACAATCACAGAAAGAGGAAAAGTTGGAAGAGAGTCGCTAACAAGAACTGGCACAACATCGGTGGAAAGAAAGTCATTAATATTTGAAAGGTCATCAACTCTTTCACCTGTGATTTCCTCTATTTCTATCTTTTTGTCAACAATCGCTGATGAAAGTGAAACTTTTCTTCTGACCGATAAAGGGTTTTTTAAATCACATACGACTACAGGCATACCTCTTCTTTTTAATTGAAGAGCGACACCAGTTCCCAGATCGCCACCTCCACGAATTAAACAGAGATAATCAGAAATCACAGTTAACTATTACCAGCATTATCTTGTTCGATGATTTGGGACAAGATAGAAAGAGCTATTTCTTGTGGGGTTTCCGCATTTAAATCCAAACCTATGGGAGAAGTGACTCTGGACAGAGTTTCTTCGGAAACGCCAACTGATTGAAGTGAAGAACGAGTTGTTTCCCACCGTCTAGAACTTCCCATTACTCCGATTGATTTAGCATCAGTGGCAAGCAGATTTGGAAGGTTCTGGATATCCAATTCAGCATTGCGAGTGACAGCCACCACATGATCATGGTCTGTCAAATTAACCTTCTCCAATATTTCTTCAATCGAGCCGGTAAGAACAAGATCTGCCCCAGTGACATCCTCAGCGATTTCTTCTCGATCATCTGTTGCGACGACATAATAACCCAACCAGCTAGCAAGTTCCGCTACAGCTCTTCCAACATGGCCACACCCGATGATCAGAATTTTAGAATTAGGCATATAGGTCTCCAAATGAATAGTAACCGTTCCACCACAAACACCTGGATCGCCAGCCACTGGGTCTACCAGTTCATAGTTCAGCAGAAGTGAAGTGCCGTCGTCCATACAGGCACAGGCTTCCTCTATCACTCGGGCTTCCATCTCCCCACCACCTATGGTTCCAATCTGCCGAGAGTCAGAAAGTACCAACATTTTTGCTCCGGAATGACGAGGCACGGATCGTGAAGTTTCTACAATTGTGGCTAGCACGACAGTATTCCCATCATCAACGAGACGATTCAGTTCAGTCAATATCCGGGTTTCGTCCATACCCTTACTGAGATTTTTATCACCCATTTTCACCCCAGAGGCGTTTAGCTTGCTCATGAAGAGATTTCCTTTGATATTCAAGATCAACTCCAAGAATCTCGCCATTTTTCAATTTCCACTTTCCAGCAATCATCACAGAATCGACATGATGGCCAGAGCGATGAAGTATCACCTGTTCAATAAGGTTTTCTTTGCTTAAGGGAGTTGGAAAGTTTCCATCAACTAATTGGAGGTCAGCTACGAAACCTGGTCTCAGCGCACCAACATTATCAAGACCTAGAACCTTAGCTCCTTGAAGAGTTGCCATTCCAAAAACTTGGTCAGCTCTCATTGTCCTAGGATCTTGAAGGCGTGCTTTGTGAATAAGAAAAGCGCCGCGCATTACCGCAAACATGTCATTTATGTAACCGTCACTTCCTAGAGAGACACTCACATCTTTTTTAAGCATTTCAGGAATAGGAGCTATTCCACCTCCAACTTCGCAGTTGGACAAAGGCATGTGAACACAACGTGTTCCACTAGATGAAATTAATTCAATTTCCTTTTCAGATAGATGAACGCACTGTGAAGCCAGAAATCGCGGACTGTTTATTCCAAGTTTTTCGTAATGTTCGAACGTCCGGTGCCCATAAGTTTTTTCGCACCATTCTCCCTCATAGGTTCCCTCATTGCAGTGAGCATGAAAGAGAACGTCGTTTACTTCAGCTAGTTCGAATGACTGGCGAAGAAAGTCATCAGAGCATGTGAATGTTGTATGCACACTCATAAATCCAGCCACAAGACCGTTCTCAATGTTTGTTTCAATTAGGCGAATATTTTCTTCGATTCCTTGTTGGGCAACTTTAGGTCCTGATCTTTCGTTGGCTTCAAAACTGAGCAAAGCTCTCAGGCCACGATTTTCAATAATTTCCTTTTCTACTAGGAGAGAGTCAGGAAGTGATAGAGGTGCTTCTAAAATGTCGCAAAATGTTGTTGTGCCAGTTGCTAGCATCTCGCTACACAACCAGTCAGTCGCAACAGAAATCATTTTATGGTCGATTTTGTCTTCGACCAATGGCCACCAAAATTTCTCCAGAAAAGACCAGAAATCTGAAGGAGCAGATTCTAGAGGTATGCCATGTGCTAAAACCCCGTACATATGAATATGCCCATTAACGAAACCAGGCATAAGAACTTTTTCTTTAGCTAATAGGATTTCGTCTTCTGAAAACTCGGTTTCCAGGTCTTCGTTTGGGGCAACAGAATGAATTTTCCCATCACATACACGCACACCCCAGTTTTGTTTGGGTTCTTCTGAAGGTTCAGAAATCAACCAAGCAGGTTGAATTATGAGACCGCCCTTTGAGGGCATTGCTAGTTTCCTTGAAGCGCTCGATAAACGCGCTCAGGTGTAAAAGGAAGTTCGTCTATCCGTACTCCAGTAGCGTTAAGAATCGCATTTCTTATAGCAGGAGCAACTCCATCTTTAGGGATCTCGGCAACTGCTTTTGCTCCAAAAGGTCCACTATCTTCCATCGTTTGGACTAGAAACACTTCAGTTTTGGGCATTTCATCTGCCCTGTAAATTCGATAAGGACCAAATGAAGGATTGATCATTGTACCTTTATCGTCGAGAACAATTTCCTCGCAATGTGCGTACCCTAAGGCTTGAAGCATTCCGCCTTCAACTTGACCACTAGCAGTTACAGGATTGATGGCTACGCCACAGTCCACCGCCATGATCATCTTTGTTACTTCAATTTGGCCAGTTTCAATATCGATTTCGATCTCAACAAATTGTGCTGCAAAAGGAGGCGGGCAATCAGGGGACACGTGCGATCCGGTTCCCATAATTTGTTCTTGTTCATTTAGATGCAAAGAATCTAGAGCGATTTCTTCAAGGCTCACGGAACGACCATCAGGTGCCCAAGCTCGCTTGTCACGCAATTCAATAGAACAAGGGATTTCTATATCAAGTAACATTGCTGCACGTTCTTTGAGTCTCTTACGTACAACATCCGCAGCTATTTTAACTGCAGTGCCAGAAATATAAGTCGTACTTGAAGCGTAAGCACCAGTATCAAAAGGTGTGACGTCTGTGTCAGAAGAGTAAACCCTTATATCTTCTAGAGGTACACCGAGGACTTCTGCAGCTATTTGCCCAAGAACAGTGTCAGCTCCAGTACCTAGGTCTGTGGCGCCTACAAGCATGTTGAATGAACCATCATCATTCAATTTTATGCTGCAGCCTCCCATATCCAGAAACGGAATGGATGTTCCATGCATGCAGAATGCAAAACCAAGTCCTTTCCTGATGTGTGGGCGGTCAACTGGATTTTTCCAAGATTCGTCATGCCTTCGATGCCAACCAATCGCACGAGTTCCTTGAGCCACACACTCTTCGATTCCGTTAGACATAACTTTCGGATATTCATCGAGTTCTTCCTCTGTCGTTCCTTGCTCACCCAAGTGTGGAGCGATATTCATTTCATCGCCGACTTTCACCCAATTTTGTCTCCGGAACTCAATAGGATCCATTCCCAAATCAAGTGCTATATCTTCCATATGAGCTTCCAAGCCGAAGAGAGCTTGAGGGGCTCCGTACCCTCTATATGCTCCAGGCACAGGGATGTTCGTGTACATGACATCACAGTCGAAACGTTTGTTATCACAGTTGTAGGAGGAAAGGCCTCTAAGTCCGGCAACTGTCTGCACGGTGTATCCATGAGTTCCATAAGGTCCCGTATTGCCAATCAGTTTGAGCTCTTGAGCAACAAGATTTCCCTCCGAATCAACACCTGTCCTGTAAGTAAGTGTTTGTGGATGTCGAGTTCTGCTTGCATAAAACTCTTCAGCTCTGGTTAACTCGAGTTGGACTGGTTTCCTAGTAGCTATAGCTAAGTGGGCGACAATATCTTCGATAAGCATTTCTTGTTTAGCGCCAAAACCACCACCAATTCGCGGTTTGATAATTCTGACATCTTTAATATCCATTCCTACTAACGGGGCAAGCATGCGACGGGTATGGAAAGGTACTTGTGTGGCCGTTCTGACCACCAGACGTTCATCGCTGTCGAGCCAAGCCGTGGAAATATGTGGTTCTATAGGTGCCGGTTGAACTTGATGCACTCGAAAAGTTTGTTCATAAGTTCGAGCAGCAGTTTCTAGAGCGGAATCTACATCACCTCTTTGAGCATATATTTGATGAACTAGATTTCGGTCTCTGTCAGCAATGTCTACAGTGTCAACTTCATCATGGATTACTGGAGCACCGGGTTTACCGGCTTCCAATTCATCAAAGACTGCTGGCAAAACTTCGTACTCAACCTTTATCAGACTGCAAGCTTCTTCAGCTATCTCAGGATTTTCAGCTGCTACTGCAGCGACACGATCACCTACATGTCTTACCTTATTATCAAAACTGACTTGATCATAAGGCTTAGGATTCGGATAAGACTGTCCCCCTGAAGCATATTTGACCCGATTCACGTTCTCGTGGTGTATAACAGCGTGAACTCCCGGAAGTGCAAGTGCTTGAGAGTCATCTATTGAGGTAATCCTTGCATGAGCGTGAGGACTCCGAAGAACCTTTGCATGAAGTAGACCTCGAATGTCAAAATCGGCTGTAAAAGCCGGGTTGCCTTTCGCGAGGCGAACTGCATCTACTTTGACTTCTGGTTGTCCGACTACTGAAGTTGAGGGAACTTCCGAAGAAGGAATCAATCTCGGGATAGCGTCTGAAGCCTCTGGAGGGGGATCGTCTGGGTCTACCTTTACAGGATTAGTTCCATCAGTCATAGGTTTGAGGATTAGTGGTTTAAATGGTTCTGGTTCCTCTCCACGTAGAACTGCCGCAGCTTGTTTGACAGCTGCTACAGGTTTAACGTAAGCAGTTTCCCTATCAAGAATTCCCGAAAGCATGTCACGTATTTCACTTTCGGTTGGGTCAGGGGTTTCTTTCAATAGCTGCAGAGTGCCAAGAATCATCGCTCCTGCTGAGTAGCCAGATTGCATAGCACCAGTTGCTGCAAAAGCGGCTTGAACAGGGTGGAGAGAAGACTCGGTATTTAGAGATTCAAGTGTTACAACTGAATGTCCGTCTGCTTGAACTGCAAGAATCACTTCGCTACTTGCGAGCAGGCCATCAAAAAGAACAGCTGAAGCTCCGGTTTCTCCAGATGAAGACCCAAAACGAACGCTTGACATGCCTTCACGTCTAAGTATCGTTAATAAGGTTTCGTGCACTTCGCACTCGATGCCTGTTTCGTGGCCGTTAAGTTCAATATTGATCTGCATTACTTTTCACCATTAAGTAAATTAAGAGTTCTAGAGGCAAGAATTTGGGCTAGATGCAGTCTGTACTTCGAGTCTCCACGAAAATCACTGAAAGGTTGCAATGAAACTGTCGGATTCTCTGGATCCACAAGAACTGGAGTTGAAGCAACTCCAGTAATAGCCATTCGGTAACCGTCATCGCAAAGTCTCGTGGCAACTGAAACAATGGGTGTATCGGCCGGAGTTCTTCCAGTCGCTTCTAATAGACATTCTCCATCTGTTGTCATGTCAATCGACAAGATAAGTTGCGACTCAAGGAGTTCTGGTTTGCTTAATACATCTGGAAGGGGAACACTTGACTCTCCAGTAGAGCTCAGAATTCTGACTTCAGCCTCGTGAACCAAGAGGCTTGCTATTAATTGACTGTCAGAATCACCACTAGCGACTGTTCCGCCAATTGTTGCCAAGGTTCTCAAAGTACTAGGCAACTCAGAACGCGAAGAAACCCGAATTAAATCAGGACAATCAGTACTTCTCATCATTTCATCAAGTGTTGTCATGGAACCTATTTGTAATTTTCCATTCGACCGTTCAATCTTTTTAAGATCAAGGCTTTGAAGATCTATCAAATGGAGCGGTTCCTTATCTTCACTGGCGTTTAATAGAGTTCCTCCAGCTAGAGGGATGTGCTTATCTTGACAGATAAGACTTAGTGCTTCTTCAAAATTTTCAGGTCTCTGGTATGAGATTATTTTGACCATTACACCTAGTTCCGATTCTAAAAAATTAAATTTGCCTTAAGAAGAAATTATCAGCAACTCAACGATTCTCAACGTCAAAAGACCTAAGGTGAACTCAAAAAGTCAGTTTCACCCGATTAAAAGCAGAAAGGCACAGATGTCGGTCATAAAAATTAATGCAATAACTGTCCCAAAAGGTCTAGGAGATGAAGTAGCTCGACGTTTTGCAGGGAGAATAAAGGCAGTGGATGGGAGAAAGGGATTTCAAGGATTTGAATTGATGAGACCTACAGATGATCGCGAAACATGGTTAGTAATAACTCGCTGGGATACAGAAGAAGATTTTACAGCTTGGGTTCAGTCACCAGATTTTGCGGAAGGGCACCGTTCAGCTATGAAAGCTGCAAACGAACATCCAGAACCTCTGCCGTTAACAGCTGAACTTTGGTCATATATAGTTGAATTGCAAGCAGACGGTTCCACTGATTAACTGCAGTTAATCTCAAAGCAATCGAGTGGGAATACCAGCTTTCTGAAAGATCTTTCCTGCGCTTTTGTTTGCCCTGCTTATGGCTTCTTTCTCATTAGTGAAAGTAATTTCCCGATCTTTGATTAGCAACTTTCCGTCTACCATTACGTGCAAAACATCTCTTGGAGTGGCGCAATAAACGATTGCAGAAGCAACTCTATGTACAGGGGCAGAGAAAGCAGTCATTAGATCGATGACTAAGAGATCTGCTTTTTTACCTATTTCTAGTGAACCTATTTCTTCTTCTCTGTTTACTAGTCGGGCTCCATGCCTGCAAGCTAGATGAAGGACTTCTTCGGGTTGTAAAACACCTGCATCCAAGCGGTCAACTTTCTGTAGCAGGACAGTTGCCTTACATGTTTCGAACATATCCTGCCGATTGTTGCTTCCTGGGCCGTCAGAAGCTAAGGCAACAGTAATGCCACGATCGAGCATTTCTTTAATTTTTGCCACTCCAGAAGCTAGATACATGTTTGACACTGGGCAGTGAACAACTGAAGCTCCACGTTTTGATATCAAGTCAAGCTCGTCTTCATCAAGCCAAATGGCGTGTGCAAGTTGAATGTCAGGACCCAAAAGTCCTAATGATTCAAGCCAATGAACATGTCCGAGGCCGCGTTCTTCAATATTCATTTTCACTTCGATTGCCGTTTCAGCACAGTGAAGATGTGTTGAGCCACCCCAGGATCTTGTTGCAGCAATAGTCTCAGTCATTGCATCGTTTGAACAGCCCCATGGTATCAAAGGTGCCAAACCCACCTGGATCCGATTGTTCTTAGCACCGTGCCATTTTTTATATACAGGGTTTATGCGATCGATAACTGTTTGAGCTGATTCCGTTAGGGGGGGATGGTAATTTCGGTCTGCCCATCCACTTGCAAGTATGAATCTCAATCCAGCTTCAGATGCTGCCTGACAAACAGCGTCATCTATTTGCGGATCTATATGAATATATTGATGGTCGACAACGGTAGTGGCGCCTCCCCTAAGGTTTTCTATTAATCCCAATGTTGCGGCTACTTTCGCAGAGTCGGCGTCAAGCTCGGAAGCCCCTGGCCAGATGCATTCTTCAAGCCAATTAAGGAGGGGTTTATCGTCGGCTAGTCCACGGAAAAAAGTTTGAAAAAGATGTGTATGTCCATTTACCATCCCTGGCATTATCGCTGAACCAGGAACTTTTATTATTTCATCCGCTTCTTTGCGGATACTTTTGGGTGCCTCGCCTTTGCCCAGGTTCTCGATTATGTCATTTCTTGTGAAAATCCAACCAGGATCTAAAACAGAGTTCGAGTCGTCAACAGTTATGATCGCTGAACCCTCTAAAAGCACCGAATTCATTACATGGACCAATCGGCGAAAGCATCAATAACTGGAAGCATGTCGTCCATAAGCGGATAAAGAATAGGGCAAGTCACACCGGCGTCTACATATTCTTCAACGGTTTCACGACATTGTTGACTGGTGCCCACAGCCATAAGCGATTTGACAAGATTGTCTGGGATCAGGTCAGCAGCTTTACGATAGTCAGCTTCTGTAGCTGGCCAACCAACCACTTCTTTGACTCGCTCGACTAGATCGGGATCGGCGCCACTAGCTTTCATTATGTGAGGTTCAGTTCCCAGGTAGTAGGCGACAAGTGATTTTCCGGTACGGATAGCTTCGTTTGGATCTTCATCGGAAAGGGAACACACTAAAAGTTCAGGTCTATCAATTTGGTCTAAACTCTTTCCAGATTTTTTAGCCCCGTTGGAAATTAGCTCGACAGCTTCACGAATGTATTGAGGTGTCACAATGTAGTTAAGAACCACACCATCACAAATTTCACCAGCCAGCTCTAGCATTTTTGGACCAGTTGCACCGAGATAAATAGGGATAGATCTAGCGTCGATGCTGCCATATGCCACATCTAGTTTCACTCTGTCAAGGTTTACGAATTCGCCTGAATAGCTAACTTCTTCCATAGTGAAGAGTTCTCGGATTGCTTCAATATTTTCTCTCATTGCTTTAAGGGGTTTTTTTCTTTCTTCACCCACTCTGGAAGTTATGGGTTCCCACCAAGCGCCTAGTCCTAGCATCACGCGGCTTTGATTAGCATCATCGAGACCAGCTAGTTCCCACATGGTACTCCAAGTGGCAGCTATGACTGCAGGGTTTCGAGTCCAAATAGGTAAAACGCCTGAACCAATACGGACATTATTTGTTTCAGTTAAAAGAGCGCTCATCATGACTACACAATCACGCGCTAAACGTGTATCAGCTTGCCAGAGCTCTTTTATTCCACGTTTCTCTGCATATTTAGCCATTTCTAGCTCATATGCGATTTCGTGTTTGTCTTGAAAGTAAAGTGCGATTCGGGAGTTCATTTATGGTGACATTACCGCTTTTAGCGTAGTAGCGTCGTTATTGTGCCTTTAGTTCGTATCAATCCTACTGGAATAGCTCCCCCTGCTGCTAGATACGATCACGCTGTATTGGCTAAAGGTGTTTCACGGATTTTACACACTTCAGGGATTGTCCCCGTGAAACAAGACGGGACTGTCCCAGAGGGTATTAGTGATCAAGCAGAAGTTATCTGGCTAAATATAAGGGAAATCCTTAAAGAAGCTTCCATGGGTATTACTGACATCACACTGGTAACTACATATGTAGTTCCAGATCAGGATCTATCTATGGTAATGGCTGCCCGTGACGAAACTTTTGGCTCTCATCAAGCTGCATCAACGCTGTTGGTGGTATCAGAGCTTGCTCAAAAGTCTTGGAAAATGGAAGTTGCTGTTGTAGCGATCTCAGATTCTTAGAACTTTAAATATTTTTTGAAAGCGGTGACATGAAATTTATTAACCAGCAGAGTTTGCTTCATGCCATCTACCCACAGCTTTGTTTTGAATTACTCCGAATATCCAGAAGACCAGTACTCCAAGAGCAGAAGACAAAATTACACACGATAAAAGTTCTTCACCGTTAAGCCTATTTGCATGTTTTTTCAGCATTTGACCAATTCCGGCTTCACCTTTTCCAAAAAAGAAATCACCAACAACTGCTCCAATTACTGATAAACCTGCAGATATTCGCAGACCTGCAAAAATAGCCGGCAAGGCTGCTGGAAACATCAACTTTCTAAGTCGCGTCAATCTATTTGCATGATGGAGAGTGAAAAGATCGTGCATACCTCTTTCAGCAGACTGTAAGCCAAACAATGTATTTACGATTATGGGGAAAAGCGCAATAATTACACATACAACAACGCGAGACCTCTGACCTGTACCAAACCAGAACGAAATCAACGGGACAATAGCCAAAATAGGGATGGCTTGAAGGGTCACCATGTAAGGAAAAATAGCTCGTTCAAGAAACTTTGCCTGACTCATAAGGATTGCGAGAACAAAACCTAGACCTATAGCTATAGATAAACCGATTAGTGCTACTTCTGTACTTGACCACAATGCTTGTAAAGATTCAGTTCGATTATCTCCATTTAGAAAACCAATCTCAATGACACTGTGAATGGGTCTAAGGAGAAAGCGTCGTTTTTCTTCTAAAAGTCCATAAGAGATGTAGTACCAAACCCCGAGTACACCTGCACCTAATATTAACGGAGGCAGAAATGACGAAGTATATTTTCGTATTCGAGAAGGTTGAGACAAAACAGTCGCTGAAGATTCTTGTTTTTTC